>JGI12104J13512_1000081_pt1 | contig 96384 bp, 77 predicted proteins | sample TerdegcTABiofilm_FD_13512 | JGI IMG/M metagenome (IMG submission 13512)
ATGTTTTTACTCTACAGTCCATTAAATCAAGGATTGAAACTTATCGGATTACTGATGAATGTTTGTTTTTGATATGGTTTTTACTCTACAGTCCATTAAATCAAGGATTGAAACATGCTGAATTCACTTCCTCCCAGGAAGCAAGGGTAGGGTTTTTACTCTACAGTCCATTAAATCAAGGATTGAAACAAGAGCGAAATCAAGAAGTTAAACCGAAACGGAGTGGTTTTTACTCTACAGTCCATTAAATCAAGGATTGAAACAAACAAAGAAGAAATTATCCTTAACCAAGGCGATAGGTTTTTACTCTACAGTCCATTAAATCAAGGATTGAAACTTCCGCCATACATCAAAATGGATAATGGAAGAGCGGTTTTTACTCTACAGTCCATTAAATCAAGGATTGAAACTAAGGTGGTGAAAGGATTATTACTTAGCGGTTGCACCGTTTTTACTCTACAGTCCATTAAATCAAGGATTGAAACTTTCTGCTGATTACATCGCTATCTTCCCTGGTAAAGTTTTTACTCTACAGTCCATTAAATCAAGGATTGAAACTGCCGATAACGATTATATTGTGAGAAATTCTTGTCGTGTTTTTACTCTACAGTCCATTAAATCAAGGATTGAAACATCGGCAGAATTAAAGCTAATGCACTTCCTTTCCCGTTTTTACTCTACAGTCCATTAAATCAAGGATTGAAACTCGGGTGGATATTTTTCGGTAATAATATCAGCCAATTGGTTTTTACTCTACAGTCCATTAAATCAAGGATTGAAACATAAAGTATATGTGCGTGCAGCAGGCACGGCATTTGTTTTTACTCTACAGTCCATTAAATCAAGGATTGAAACATAATTATATTATATCTCCGAACGAAATAGAATATGTTTTTACTCTACAGTCCATTAAATCAAGGATTGAAACTAAAAAATTTTAAAATATTATAATTTATGTTTTTTGTTTTTACTCTACAGTCCATTAAATCAAGGATTGAAACTATAGGAGTGTAACTTAAACCTGTTTTTGAAGCGCAGTTTTTACTCTACAGTCCATTAAATCAAGGATTGAAACTTGCCAGAGAAAAACACGCACCTTATCAATTCAAAAGTTTTTACTCTACAGTCCATTAAATCAAGGATTGAAACTATTGACTGTAATGTTTATTACCCGTTTATTCTTGACCGTTTTTACTCTACAGTCCATTAAATCAAGGATTGAAACATAAGGATGTGTTGAAACTGAGTGTCCGCGATAACTGTTTTTACTCTACAGTCCATTAAATCAAGGATTGAAACTATCTGCCATATCACACCTCCCTAACTCCAAGTATCGTTTTTACTCTACAGTCCATTAAATCAAGGATTGAAACTAGTTACCGAGAATTCTATGAAGATGAGCGACCGAAAGTTTTTACTCTACAGTCCATTAAATCAAGGATTGAAACGCGAACAAAGAATTGATGTAAGATTTTAGATAGTGAGTTTTTACTCTACAGTCCATTAAATCAAGGATTGAAACGATAGCAGCGGGCATAAACTCATTTTGCCCTATCAGAGTTTTTACTCTACAGTCCATTAAATCAAGGATTGAAACTGTTATCCGAACAAGTGCCCGATGTTATTGAAGGCGGTTTTTACTCTACAGTCCATTAAATCAAGGATTGAAACATGTGTTTGATTTGCACGTGATAGAATTGGATGAAAATGTTTTTACTCTACAGTCCATTAAATCAAGGATTGAAACTCCCGAAGGGATAGAATTGCTTCACCTAAATCTATTGTTTTTACTCTACAGTCCATTAAATCAAGGATTGAAACATACCGGGACAATTAGGGGGAGGAGGCGAAGCCGAGTTTTTACTCTACAGTCCATTAAATCAAGGATTGAAACCGGGTAAAGTTGGCACTGGTAAAACATTGTTAGCAAGAGTTTTTACTCTACAGTCCATTAAATCAAGGATTGAAACCTATAGATGCCGAAACTTCAATTCAAGAATTTTCTGGTTTTTACTCTACAGTCCATTAAATCAAGGATTGAAACTTGCATTTATCTTCGTTCTATAATATTTCTGATGTTCTGGTTTTTACTCTACAGTCCATTAAATCAAGGATTGAAACCAATTTTCATGGCATCCTTTTCTTCTTCCGAGCCAATGTTTTTACTCTACAGTCCATTAAATCAAGGATTGAAACATATCCTTTAACCCGATAACACAGTCAGGAATAAACGGTTTTTACTCTACAGTCCATTAAATCAAGGATTGAAACTTTAGGATACTGCTCGTAAAGCATCTCCAAATATTGTTTTTACTCTACAGTCCATTAAATCAAGGATTGAAACGTCTATTGTTTTCATCCTTTCTCCTTAATATTTATGTTTTTACTCTACAGTCCATTAAATCAAGGATTGAAACTCCAGGGAATAGAGATAGAGTAACATAGAATTTATGTTTTTACTCTACAGTCCATTAAATCAAGGATTGAAACACCCGTTTTTAGGAAGCGGAACTACTGCTATTGCTGTGTTTTTACTCTACAGTCCATTAAATCAAGGATTGAAACTTAGTCATTTCATCCTCCTATATATTTGTTTCAATTGTTTTTACTCTACAGTCCATTAAATCAAGGATTGAAACTGAAACAGTATTTTGTGAGACAGTTAATAACTACAGTTTTTACTCTACAGTCCATTAAATCAAGGATTGAAACATTGCTTTGCTCAGCGAGCCAGAATATATGAAAGCTCGTTTTTACTCTACAGTCCATTAAATCAAGGATTGAAACAACCCGTTTAATCTTCCTAATATTGAATCATCTATTCGTTTTTACTCTACAGTCCATTAAATCAAGGATTGAAACTTTCCTCCCTTATCCCCAGTATCCATTTCTCTATGGGTTTTTACTCTACAGTCCATTAAATCAAGGATTGAAACCAATGATAACCGTCAAGAATTCTGGGAGCTTACTGGTGTTTTTACTCTACAGTCCATTAAATCAAGGATTGAAACTTACATTATCATTATCATCTAATATGAACATCTTTTGTTTTTACTCTACAGTCCATTAAATCAAGGATTGAAACTCATTTCTATTTCCTCCTTCAGGAAATTGGGTTTTGTTTTTACTCTACAGTCCATTAAATCAAGGATTGAAACTTGCGCCTGTAACATACAAATCAAAATCCGGTATATGTTTTTACTCTACAGTCCATTAAATCAAGGATTGAAACATATTTATTTTGAGGCAGGATGATGAGCGGATACAAGTTTTTACTCTACAGTCCATTAAATCAAGGATTGAAACCCTGCATCTGCTTATATTCAATGTTATTGTTCATTGTTTTTACTCTACAGTCCATTAAATCAAGGATTGAAACGTTTCCTTAATGTGGTAAAAACTTTATATTCAACTGTTTTTACTCTACAGTCCATTAAATCAAGGATTGAAACATATAGTGATTATCAGAACTTAACATACATACCCAATAGTTTTTACTCTACAGTCCATTAAATCAAGGATTGAAACTTCTTTGCTTGGCAATTTCAAAGTAATGAGAATCCTGTGTTTTTACTCTACAGTCCATTAAATCAAGGATTGAAACGGCGTGCAGGCAGGAATGCCGTCATCCTGCGTGAATGTTTTTACTCTACAGTCCATTAAATCAAGGATTGAAACCCTTTCTATAGGATGGTGGATTCAGGCATAATATAGTTTTTACTCTACAGTCCATTAAATCAAGGATTGAAACTGCAATCGGGTAATAAGGATAACGAGGATGGACATTGTTTTTACTCTACAGTCCATTAAATCAAGGATTGAAACACCCATGCTGATTCTGCCTTGAATCTCTTCAAAAAGGGTTTTTACTCTACAGTCCATTAAATCAAGGATTGAAACAGACAAGCGCCTCGTGTTCCGTAGAGTATGTGAGTGTTTTTACTCTACAGTCCATTAAATCAAGGATTGAAACTCGCCTCCACAAGATTTCTTACTTCCACGATAAGTTGTTTTTACTCTACAGTCCATTAAATCAAGGATTGAAACCAGTTCGGCAGCGTAATCCGAAAGCGAGGCAAGGTTGTTTTTACTCTACAGTCCATTAAATCAAGGATTGAAACATGGGTTCATTTATCGGTTCTATCAGAACTTTGTTTGTTTTTACTCTACAGTCCATTAAATCAAGGATTGAAACTGTTGACTTAATTCTGCACCATCTGGGTCAAATGGGTTTTTACTCTACAGTCCATTAAATCAAGGATTGAAACAATACATAGATAAATAAAAAGGACCTGGAACTGCTAGTTTTTACTCTACAGTCCATTAAATCAAGGATTGAAACTAATTGTTCATTTAATTGTTTAACACGGGCAATGCAGGTTTTTACTCTACAGTCCATTAAATCAAGGATTGAAACTGATTTCATTAAAAACTACGATTAAATTCATAACGAGTTTTTACTCTACAGTCCATTAAATCAAGGATTGAAACTCTATTGCTTTTTCCGATACAAAGAATTGGAATTGGGTTTTTACTCTACAGTCCATTAAATCAAGGATTGAAACGTGAAACAGACATTAAGGAAATTGACGGTCTGTTAGTTTTTACTCTACAGTCCATTAAATCAAGGATTGAAACACACATCCAGCTTCTATATCACATATTTCTGTATCTGTTTTTACTCTACAGTCCATTAAATCAAGGATTGAAACAAGATTTAGGCACTATTATCCTGATGATATAGGAACGGAAGAAGATAAAGATGCGGCTAAAGTAGCCAATGCAGTAATCCTTTTCTTGAAAGTGTTAGAGCTGAATAGAAATACAGGATTCATTATCACCACGAATCTGAATTCAGAAGAACTGAGAAATAGATACGGTGACTGCCTGTTTGACCGCATTATAGGTCAATTAACGATACTTTACTTGAATCCGCATTCTTATAGAAAAAGTCACGCAGAGATAGTGAAATGAAAAAAATAAGAAACCAGAAAAGGCATTTGAAGAGGAATTCGCGTAGCGTGCGAAAATAAAGAAATGCCTTTATGTGAAAATACCCGACCCGATAATGACTGGGAAAAGATTGCAGCTGATTGAAGAAAGAGGGGTGTCTGATGAACTCAGACGCCCCTTTGATGGGGTTCTGGTGAAGAGTTCTGGCAACTATTGTCTGGAATTCAAGTGCGGATACAATCAGCTCACGGAACACCAAAAGGATTATAGAATGAAGATAAATGCGATAAATAATTCATTCTATATTGTGCGGAAAATTATCAAAAAAGGATTGAATGGAAGAACAGGGGAAATAATATATAAATTAACTACCCCTAAAAATAAAGTGATACAAAGTAATAATTTAGAAACTATCATTGATTACATAGGAGGTAACAATGAATAATGAAAAAGATAGAATTATATGCTCATTGGGCAAAGAATACAACGAATCACGACTGGTAGGAGAAATGATGGAGGCATACAGGATACGGCAGTGCTATACCTGCTATAGAAACTATAATCATTGCAATTATTACAATGATGCAATTGACACGGTTTCTGCCGATGTGCATAAAGGAAAAAAGGAATTGCCTGAACCGTGTGCGAAATATGAAAACAAATTCACCCGAGAAAAAAGGAAAAAAAAATGAAAAAGCAGCAATCTTATCTATCATTGAATGTATCCTTCTAGCAATCTTTCTCTTATCTGCGATTGCTATTATTATTCTATTACTTCAGTTGTTCATTAAAAAAATAGATAATGCTTCCTATGTTGCATTATTCGCTGCCTTGGAAACATTCTCCATCGGTGGCTTAATTGCGATAGAATTTTCATCCTACATTCCATTAAAACAAGGATTGAAACCGTAGACAACAAAGGCAAATAAGCCAACAGTAGATAATTATTATCCCACCTTCCATTACTAAAGTGAATATATCCACAGCTGACAAGATTGGGGTAAAGATTGGGCGGTTGAAAGAGAAATATGGTTCTACAGCAGCTAACTATGAAATTCAACTCCAGCCAAGCAATTCTGCTCCTCAGAGGATAGAATCTCTCATAATAACTGATCGGTATCAGAAATCCTGCAAAGCTGAGTTTCCGGGTTGTTATGTAATTGAAACCAACTATACAGATTTCAGTGCTGAAGAAATCTGGAAATTTTATATGAATTTGAGTGAAGTAGAAGCTGCCTTCCGAAGTATGAAAACAGAACTGGGAACAAGACCTATTTATCATCAGAAAGATAGTCGGATAGATGTACAATTGTTCTATTCCATTTTAGCGTACGCTATTCTGAAAAGTATAACCTATAAACTGGCTCTTAAAGATGTTCATATTAGCTGGCAAAGCATCAAACAAATCCTGCAAACCTATATGTGTTCGGATACAATATTTAATACTACAGATGTTTATAGAGTTAGAAACAAACAAACAACCCAACCTGAGGCAGAAGCGAAGAAAATCTATCCCCCGTTGAATATCAAGGTTTCCAAAAATACGGTATCACAAAAATATAGATTGTAGTGTGCAAAAAAATAATTTGTCTTATTTAACAATACTTTAGCTTGATAATTGCGAAACTTGGGCTAACATCTGTCATTCCTCCGGAACTCTTTCTCGGAAAAGGAGATAATGACTCTCCTGCTTTCTTATCACCGGGTTGAAACCCGTCGTTAATATCTGTTGTTCCTATAAAACTCATTTCGTTTTGTCGGTTTATTGGCAGCAAAAGAATGTGTTTTAAGCCACTCTTTAAATTCATATAATTCCGGGGGAACCGAGTGAGAGAAACAAATTCATCAAATTCGTATATTTCTTTAATTTGGCTATCTGAAAGCAGATTATGTTCATAAGCTTGTTGGAGAAAAGGATCACGACAATCAAGAGTATCATCTGGCTCAAATGCTGAGGCATTATAGTTACCTTAAATATAATCTTTCACAATGTTATAAAAGCTTATGGCTTTAATATCTTCATTTATGGGCATCAGTTCATCTATAGGTATTATTTTGTCCTTAAGTTCCATTTTTCCCTTGCCCAAAATAATCACTTCTATCTGCTAATATCATATATCTATTGGCATTTTGTTACGGAAGCAAATTATAATTGCTGTTCTAAAGTAAAATTGCCCAGAAGCATATTGGGATTTGACATAAAAGAGGATTTTTTAATAATGGCTCCAAGGTTACCGTATTCTTTCGGGAAGACCTGTTATTTTTAACTGAATGAGGATATGATGAAAAAGTTCTTTTTACTTCTTCTGCTTCCAGTAATCTGTATTGCGTTTCTGCAGGCGGATTATATTTATGTGGTAAATTCCGAATCCCGAACTTTAAGCAGAATTGACACCGAAACAGGAACGGTGAATAATAGTTTTACGCAATTGGGTTTAACTCCGAATATGCTGAAAGTTAATAGTGATTTTATTTATGTAGTTCTTTCCGGAGCAAACAGCATTCAGATGATAGATAGAAATAGCGGAATAACTATCCGTAATATTTTTATTGCCTCCAGTTCCAATCCCTGGGATGTAGTAGAAGATAGTGGTTATCTTTATGTAAGCGGCATGTTTACTAATAAGGTCTATAAAATCAGTCAAGAAAGCTGGACAGTTATAGATCAAATTACAGTTGGCACAGCACCGGAAGGTTTGGAGGTCTGTAACGGAAAATTATATGTATGTAATACAGGTGGTTATGCCAGCGGTTATGCTAATAGCAGTATCTCTGTTATTGACTTGGATTCTTTTAGCGTGATAAAAACCATTCCTGTGTGGACTAACCCTCAGGATATAGCTGTTTTCGGTTCACAATTGCATATAGTATGCACCGGTAATTGGAGTTCCATTTCTGGAGCTGTGGATATTATTGATACGATTACCGATGAACGCATAGACCGTCTTTTAATTGGAGGCAACCCTTGGAGTGTATGGATTAGCCCACAAGGTTTTGCCTATTTGGGAGAGGGATATAATAGCGGAGTATATTCTTACAATGCCTCAACCCTGGAAATTTTGCATAATAGCAGTAATCCTTTAATTCCGGGAGGGATAATGATCAGCGGTTCAACTGATTGTATTGCTGTTCTTTATGCTCCCTATAGTCAAAACGGATATGTATTTTTAAGGAGTAATAACTGGCAACCGATTACTCATTGGACGGTTGCATTAATCCCAACTGATATTTGTTATTTTAGCAATGAAACCCCTGTTTCCGATGAAGAATTGCCTTTGCCTCAAATAACTCTCTATCCTAATCCGGTTAATAAAGATGGTATTCTCAATTTCAAGGCGGATAATGCTTTTTATGGAGAACTAAAGATTTATAATCTAAAGGGACAAAAAGTGTTACAAGTGCCTGTGCAAAAGGGAGAAGCAAGAATAGACCTTAAGGGAAAAGGAATGGGAAGCGGGTTATATTTTTATCACAGTGGAAAGGCGAAAGGGAAGATAATAGTAAAATAGAGACGGTAGGCAGATTTTTTTTACACTGAGAACACATAGAGAATTATTTCACAAAGAGAAAAAGAGGTAAAGAGAAAAGAGGAGAATTTTACTAAGAGAGAAAGAGAAAAGAGAGAATTTTTTTTACACCGAGAGCACTGAGAACACTGAGGACACAGAGATTTATTGATAAATCTCAATTTTTTCATTTTTCATTCTGGTCGTCACGAGCCCTCACTACCAAATAAATTCGTGGGTAGTATATAAATTATTTCTACGGTGACGGCTCCTGACTCACATTTCTTCCTTTTTCATTATTGATTCTGATTTCGGTGTAATAAATAAATCTTTTTTGCCATCGCATAAAGTTCTTGACTTAAATATGCCTAATTATAGTAAGGAAAGAGTAATTAACTAAAAGAAACAGGCAGGTTTAATGAGATGAAATTTGAAGAATTCAAATCCGGAACTTATAAAAATCAATTTCAATATAAGAGTTTTTTACCAAGTAAAATAAACCATTAATGGACTTGGGATGATCCCAGGATTAATCTTTTACTGGAAAAAGCAGCACAGACATTGGGTGAATTAAATGCCTTTTCCCGAATTGTTCCTAATGTGGACTTATTTATTCGGATGCATATTTTGAAAGAAGCAAATACTTCCAGTCGGATTGAAGGCACTAAAACCGAGATTGAAGAAGTGGTCTTAAATGAGAGTTCAGTTTTTCCTGAAAAACGGGATGATTGGCAGGAAGTGCAAAATTATGTTCAGGCAATAAACGAAGCTATAAAACAGTTAGAAAACTTACCACTTTCTTTGCGTTTAATTAGAAACACACATCGGATATTGATGACTAATGTCCGAGGAAAACATAAAACCCCGGGTGAGTTTTGCACAAGTCAGAATTGGATTGGTGGCTCATCTTTAGCTGATGCAGCTTTTATACCTCCTCATAAAGATGATATGTCTGATTTACTTGATGATTTTGAACATTTTCTTTATAATGACAGAATTGTTGTTCCTCATTTAATTCGTTGTGCTATAGCTCACTATCAGTTTGAAACCATACATCCTTTTCAAGATGGAAATGGACGTATTGGACGTCTACTGATAACATTGTATCTGGTTAGTAATCATCTTTTAATTAAACCGACTTTATATCTTTCCGATTTTTTTGAAAGACATCGGGGAGCTTATTACGATTCGCTAACCAGAGTTAGGGACTCCAATGATTTAGGACAGTGGGTGCGTTTTTTTTCTGGAAGGGGTTATTGAAACAGCGGAAAAAGGAAAAACGACTTTTGCCCAACTTCTAAATTTACATACCGATATAGATAATGAACTTATGAACCTTGGTAAAAAAACCGATAACGCCAGAAAATTATTGATGCACTTATATCAGTCACCTGTTGTTAGTGTTAAGCAAGTGGAATCAATATTGGGCGTTAAATACTACTCTGCCAATGAATTAATAAAAACCCTTGTAGAGATAAATATTTTAGAGGAAACAACAGGATACAGCAGAAATAGGGTGTTTATGTTTAAAAGATATTTTGATGTTTTTAAGGAATAAAGCAAGATATGGAATTTTGTATTTTGGTTTTAGGGGGTAAAATCCAAATATAGAATTTTATATTTTGGGTTTGGGGAGTAAAAACAAAATATAGATTTCCATGTTGTGTGTTTTGAGATATATAGATTTTTTTTACACCGAGAGCACCGAGAGAATTATTTCACAAAGAGAAAAAAGAGGGAAAGAGAAAAGAGAGAAGATTTTTACACCGAGAGCACTGAGAACACTGATGATACCGAGATTTATTGATAATTCTAAATTTTTTCAATTTTCATTCTGGTCGTCACGAGTCCTCACTGCCAAATAAATTCGTGGGTAGTATATAAGTTATTTCGGCAGTGATGGTTCCTGACTCTCATTTTTTCATTTCCGCAAAGTACCTATAGCTTGCTTACAATTCACACATCCTCAACCCAACCTTTACGATGGGTTGAGAATGGGTGGATGATGAGCAGTAATTAAAGAAGGAAAAAATAGATTGACAGTTTTAGGGAATTTTTGCTTAATGCTAAAATATATAACCCATAAAATAATATAGGAGTTACATAATGGACTACTTTTTAACTGAAGAACAATTGGAAATGCAGGAAATAGCACGGCGGATTGCAGAGGAAAAAATTAGACCTGTTTCCGAAAAATACGATGAAGAAGGCATTTTCCCTTGGGACATTGTAGAAGTGATGAAACAAAGCGATCTTTTTGCTATTTTGGTTCCGGAAGAATATGGCGGAATAAGTGGCAAAGTTGCAGATTTAGCGGTAGTTACAGAAGAGCTCTGTGCTGTTGATGTAGGTATTTCTTTAGCTTTTGGAGCAACAGGTTTGGGAATGTATCCTATTTTGATTGCGGGAACTGAAGAGCAAAAGCAGAAATATTTGGCACAAATTGCAGCTGGAGAACAACTTGCTGCTTTTGCTTTAACAGAGGCAAATGCAGGCAGTGATGCCGGTGCAATTGAGACCACTGCCAAAAAAGAAGGCGATTATTATATTTTAAATGGCACAAAGCAATGGATTACAAATGGCGGAGAAGCAGGAATTTATTGTGTTTTTGCGATGACGGATAAAACTAAAGGTGCGCGTGGTTGTTCCTGTTTACTCGTGGAAAAAGGCACTCCCGGCTTCAATTTTGGTAAAAAAGAAAACAAAATGGGTATTCGCGCATCCGCTACAAGAGAGCTTATTTTTGAGGATTGTAAAGTTCCGGCAGAGAATTTGATTGGGCGTGAAGGCACCGGTTTTATTACTGCGATGAAGGTTTTTGACAAATCCCGTCCGATGGTTGGAGCTCAATCCGTAGGAGTTGCTCGCGGAGCTTTTGAAGCGGCAATAAAGTATTCCAAAGAAAGACAGCAGTTTGGTAAACCGATTTCCAGCTTTCAAGGTATCCAATTTATGCTGGCAGATATGGCTACTCAAATTGAGGCAGCAAGGGCTTTAGTGATGCAAACGGCAAGAATGATAGATAGTGGTGCCAGAAATTATTCCAAAGAAAGCGCTATGTGCAAATATTTTGCTTCCGATGTAGCGATGAGAGTTACAACCGATGCTGTTCAAATTTTAGGCGGTTATGGCTATATGAAAGAATATCCTGTGGAAAAAATGATGCGCGATGCCAAGATATTACAGATTTATGAAGGCACTAATCAGATTCAGAGAAACATAGTTGCTGCAAGTTTACTGAAAGAGTATTAACAGAAAGGCAAAATCCGATTTTTGCAGATATTGGTGATTATCATTCCGCGCTTAATGCGGGATCTATGTTGAAGGGGGATAAATGAATGGATTCCTGCTTGTGAGGTATTACAAGAACGCAGGAATAACAATGAGATAGAATTATGGCAGAAAAAGAACTTTTACTGCATTGCTGTTGCGCACCCTGTTTGATTGCACCTTTTTATAAGCTGAAAGCTGAAGGGAAAGAACTGACTGCATTTTGGTTTAATCCCAATATTCATCCGCTTTTAGAATATCAAAAACGGCATGATACCTTGCGCGATTTTGCCGTAAAAGAGAATATAGAACTGCTTGAACAGGATGAATACGGTCTGATGAATTTTTTACAAGCAACCCTAAAAGATATTAATAACCGCTGTCAATATTGCTATGAAACCCGTTTAAATTCCGTTGCCAAAACAGCAAAAGAACTTGGTTACTCATCTTTCAGCACTACAATGCTTTACAGTAAATATCAAAAACATGAACTCATTGTGGATATTGCGTTAAAAATGAGCGCCAAATATGGCATTGACTTCTTTTATGAGGACTGGAGATCTTTATGGTGGGAAGGCAGAAAATTAGCTAAAGAAGCCGGACTTTATCGTCAACAATATTGCGGATGTATATTTAGTGAAGAGGAACGCTACCGTGAGCAAATACAAAGAGATAGACCTAAAGAAAATAAAGACCTATCCAATTGACCAACGCCATAGTAAAGTGAATATAAATGCTTTTGCCAAAAAAGGGAAAGTGAAGGTTAACAATTTTCTCAATTGCCTTCCCGATATCCTTGCTGCCAAAGACCTGAAGGAGCTTATTCTTACCTGCAAAAAAGCCAGAGAAAACCATAAACCCATAATAATCGGTCTGGGAGCTCATATTATCAAATGCGGATTGGCACCTTTGCTAATAGAAATGATGGAAGAGGATTTTGTTTCCGCTTTTGTGTGTAACGGTGCTGTAGCGATTCATGATTATGAAATTGCCAGTTTCGGTAAGACCTCGGAAGATGTGTCTTCTGCTTTATCAGATGGTTCTTTCGGGATGGCAGAAGAAACAGTAAAGGGAATTAATGAAGCAATAAATAAGGGTTTTAAAGAGAGTTTGGGTTTAGGTGAGGCAATTGGCAAAGAACTTTATACAAAAGCAAAATACAAAGACCTTTCTTTACTCGCTTCTGCCTATAAATGGGAAATTCCTGTTTGCGTGCAGGTTGCTATTGGAACAGATATTATTCATCAAAGTCCTTATGCGGATGGAAAAGCAATTGGTGATTGTTCTATGCGGGATTTTCGGATTTTTGCGGAAAAGGTTTCTGAACTTAATGGGGGAGGAGTGTTTTTAAATTTGGGCTCGGCTGTGATTGTTCCCGAGGTGTTTTTGAAGGCATTAACGGTTGCCCGAAATATTTATGGCGAGGTTCAGAATTTTACTACTGCCGTTTTTGATTTTAATGTGCACTACAGGGCAAAGGTAAATGTAGCAGAAAGACCCGTAGAAAACGGAGGGAAAGGGTATTATTTCATAGGGCAGAATGAAATAATGGTGCCGTTGTTGTTGAAAGCAATTATGGAATAGTTTTTTTCTCACAGATAACTTAGATTTAATAATAATAGGTTTGGGATGAACAGGATTTTTGGGATTTATCTTTTCTATTCCCGATACCTGTAATATAATTTTCATTTTGAAAGGTCATTTAATAAAAGTCACTTTAGGGATAACAGTTTTCTTATCACCGGGTGAAACCCGTTGTTAGTATCTGTCGTTCCTACGGAACTTTTTTTCCCCAATAAGTGCGGTTTTGTAGGTTCTTTTCTTTTCACCGGGTTGAAACCCGTTGTTAGTATCTGTCGTTCCTGCGGAACTTTTTCTGTCCTTTATGATTTATGAATAAGGACATAGTATAACTTCCCAAGAACAATACTTCCACACCGATGAATGAATAACCCCCCCCGAAAATTTTATTTTCTATCCTTGCCCTCAATTTATAAAGCGGGTTTCACCCTTTCGCTTCACTCATTTACCCTGTTAACTTATTGGCGGGTTTAATCTTGTGGCAACCATTCATCCTTTATGGTAGGTTTTTTATCGGGTATAGGGTCTTCAACTGTAAAGCTTTTATCGGAAAGATTGTAGATAACCTTAATTCCCGCTTTTCCAAAAGCAGGTTGAGTAATTGCTGTGATTGTATAAGTATCGGCTGAATATTCAAATTTAAAATCGTTTGTATTGATATCACCCAGGTTCAGTTCTTCCAAAAAGGCAGGATAATCTCCAAATTCATCAGCTTTACGGTATGTTTCCATTGCCTCAATGATATTTTTAAAAGTGGGGATTATATTTTCAAATTTTTCCTGTGCAATTGCTTCATTGGCTTTATCTATTTGGAGTTGTTTCATTCCAAAGTAAAAAACAAAAACCAAGCCCACCAGCATTAAAATCATAATCAATTCAACCAGGGAAACTCTGGTGGAAAAATCAGCCATTTTAGGAGTTTTTTTAGTATTCACTGCATTTTCGTTTTTAACATTATCCGGCATTATATCCTCCCGGGATTTTTATCATTTTTACCTTTATTTTCAAGTTGTGCTTTTTGTCAAAGGATTTTATTATAAATGTCCCTAACAGAAAGCATAAATTTAATAGCAACACGAATTGAACTGATTTCACTTCCTATTTTTCCATTTTTTTACACTGAGAACACTGAGAACACCGAGGTTTATTTATAATTCGCAATTCTCCCTTCTCAGTTTTTCGTTCTTCACAGTCCCCAGAATCTAATAAACCTTGACAGCATAATTTCATGGCTGGTCTTTTTTTCTTGAGCTTCGTAGGTAACAGTATAAGCTACGCGGTAATTTTTAGGCAAGATAAGACGAATTGATGCCTCATTGGAAACCAAAATCCGGGTGCGATTTTGCAAGTTTGTGGCCTCTTGTAATTTCAGCATATAGTCCAGAAAAATACTGCTTCCCAGATATTTACTCATTGAAATAGATAAGTTATTCAGTAAAATAGAAGAACTGAATTTGGCGATATCGGAACTAAGCTGATTCATATCTGTATATTCAGCAAATTGTTGAGGATTATTGGTATATTCAGTATAAAGATTTTGAATAAAACCGGCATTTATGGTGAAGCTATCCAAATGCAGAGTTCTGCGAATATAATTTTCTATGGGTGAAAGAATGGGAGTGAAAAGCGAAGCATCAAGGTTACCGGAAATTAAACCTAATGCTTCATCCTGCCAGAATTCACCCTGTGTTCTATCGGGAGATTCTGTTCCCGTATAATGCAAACGAGCCAAAATTTGACTGATGGTTTTATCTTCAGGGTTATCACTTGTTAAGCTTAATTGCAAGCGTTCCATAAAACTCTTAGTATAATCGGAAGATGTTATTGCCGAAAGAGTTATCATAGAACCATCAGGTGCTCGTTTATAAAAAATACCTTCCAAACCTAACAGATTTTGGGAGTCAACTAAGGTTAAATTCACTTTTTCCACTTGAAAGATGGTGCCGAAAATATCAACAGTTCCCTGTTCCGAAGAGAAAGACGCTTCTTTAACAAAAAATGATAAACCATCATAAGCTAAATGCAAATATCCACCCGGAACAACTCTCAGTTCTGCAGGATAGGTTACATACTTAACATTCTCTCCAACAATGAGTTTAACATCCAATATAAAAGGTAGGGGGTTGGGTTCGGAGGTTTTTTTCTTGGTGGAACCACGAACGGTAGATGCCATAGTAAGTAAATTTTCGGTATCTGGAGGATAAAGAACATTGGTGTTGGAGGCAACTGCTTCTCCGCTTATTTTCATTTGGTCAAAGGGACCTCGGATTGTGGCGTAACGACTGTTTTGGCCTCGTAAAATTACTTTAGTTAAAGAACGGGGAGTTGTATATTTAGGAATGTTTACAAGAATTCCAGGTTCTTCACACATTGCTCTAAAAATTCCCAAATCCAGGAATCCCAGCATAAAATGGTCGCTGTTATCAGCTTCAAAGATATTATTAAAAATGAGTTTGCCTTCTCCCATTTGAACCTGTCCATATTCAATAATCAGGCGATTTTTATCAAAACCGCCTCTAATATTGATGTTGGCAAGGGGTTCCGTTTGGTCTTTAAGGCGAATAAATCCATTGTTAATGTTAATTTTTCCGCTGGAAACCAGAAATTGATCTTCGCTAGTGCCAATGCTTATGCTTAAAGAGGATCTTCCTTTTGCTTCTAAAATGTAGGAAGTGAGATTTTTCAGCCAGCCAAAAAGTTCACCTTCCACATTCAGATTCAGCTGTTCGGGTCCTTCAAAAAATTCGTTGTAAAGTGCATTATAATTAATTGCACCCGAGCCGTTAAGCTTAAAAAGTCCTGCCGATTGCACAAATAAACTGTCTACAATGAGTTGCTGGGGTGTTTGTTTACCTTGAATAACAGCTGTATTGATGGTAAAATTTTTTATAGTGATGTCTTCCGAAAGAAGATTTGCCCTCAGTTCCAATTCCGGTTTTCGTTCTTCAATTTTATGCCAGGTAATTCCTGCTATTCCATTTAATTTTCCTGTTAAAGGAGAATTAATAATAACATTTTGAATAGCGAGGTCTTGGAAACCAGCATCCAAACTAATATTCAGCTCCGGTTGGAAACCAATATGACCGCTTAAATTCAGAATGTTTTGTTCCGAATTGTGAATATTACCCGCAACCTGAATACTGTCTACAGGACCGTTTAATTCTAACTTCAGAGAAAAAGGAGTAACCGCTAAAAGGTCAATATAAGATAAATAAGCATTTGCTCTCAGTTTTCCCAAATTTTCACGATTGTATTCAGCAAAAACATTTAGTCCGTAAAATTCGGGCAGATTGATATCCAGCTGAGGAAAATAATGCACAATATCCAAATAACCGATGTTTTTAAGATTTAAGGCAAAATTCAGGTCCCGATAGTTGGAGAGATTAATTGCTCCGCTTAAACTGATGAAGTCGTTGAACTTAAAACCCTGAACGGTAAGCAGGTTATCTTTCAGCATTGCAGAAAGTTCAAAATTTAGGGGCTGATAATTCATCATTCCATTCTTGCCGATAAGATGTAAAGAGGCCTCTTTGGTTTTATAATTAAAGGTTCCCAAGGCATCTAAAGGGGTATTTACAGGCACAGGTTTATCTAATTTTACTCCCAAAAGTGTTTGTAACAGGACATTTTCACCGGTAATGATTGCTTTTATGTCTCCATTCAGATAGGGATTCAGTTCAATAACTTTGGGTTGAGAATAGAGTTCTGCCACTTCCAAGTTATCAAACTTTGCATCTAATAGAAGGTTACGACTAATAATATCACCTATAACTTTAATATTAAAACCGTTATCTCCTGATATATTGGAATCTAAATATATATTATTGTCACTGGCAAGAGGTATTAATTTTACTTTACCGCTTACTCCTTGAAGCGTTGCCAGGTCATAATTAAAATCCAGCTGATTGATAGTGGCATCAATAAAAGGATATTTTTCCCATAATTCTGCATAAACATCCAAATTAGCAGTTGCCAGATAGGGTTGGGACATTATTTTTATCGGTTTTGTTTCCAGATGAGCATTGATTGTTCTGTAAAGAGGGTTTAGATTGCCTGAACAGTTAATAATTTGATTCTCAAAAACGAGTTCCGGTAAATTAAAAGCAAGCTCATTATTGTTGTAGGAACCAGTTAAATTAAGATTGCGAAAAGCATATTTTTGATATTTTGCCTGGGTAGAGGTAGCATTTAGTTCCAATTCGGGTTTATCTATAGTGCCATATCCTTTAGCTTGCACCACTACATAGCCCTGAAGTTCCTTATGGAACATACTCAAATCAATATTGGCAGTGGCAGTGACATAATCAAACTTCATTTTTTGGTCTAAATTGCTTATTCTAACCTCTCCTTCCATTTCACTACTGCCGAAATTGCTGTGAGAAAGGGATAAATTTAGGTTTCTACCATCGGTTTTAACCCAAAGATAGGGAATTAGAACAGGATAATTTCCGGCAAATAATGTTTCCGTTCCCCAAATTTGAGCTTCAGCTTTATATTTAAGAGGAGCTTTTAGGGTATCTTGCATTAAGGAAGCAACTAAGGAAATTTCCGTTTGCAGATTTTGTAAATCGGGATGAGAAACGGAAAGAGGTCGGAAAGAAGCAATTTCAGCATCCACTTTAGCCAAGCGTCCTTTATCTAATAAGCCCTTAGCGGTCAATTTTCCGCCTTTTGCACTAAAGGCATTTAAGGTAACATCGGAAGTGGATTTATTGATAGCGGTCAGGTTAATTCCCTGAAAACTGTCTGATATGCTTAAATACCTTTCCTGTAAAATCTTAACCGGTATTTCAGCAGAAATAACAGCCGTTCCTTCAGTTAACTGCAAACGCTTAAAATAATGGGCAAAATCGGGAAGAACAAGAGGTTTTTTGGCTTTAGGAGGTTTGGGTTTATAAAAATAACTGTAATGTACCGTGGGCTTGTATATTTCTATGTCACTAATTAACTTACTGGTTTTAAAACCGGAAAAAAGGTAACGCGTAAGATTATACTGAACACTTAAGCGATGAACCTTTACGGCAATACTACTATCATCCGAAGTATAAGTAATGCCTTGTGCTAATAACTGACGGTCACTAATATGCAATTCATCAATAGTGACCTCACCCTTGGTCAATTTCCCCAAATATCTGGCGAGATAATTTTTGCAGTAATTCCTTAAACCAAAAGCATACCAGGCAAGAAAGAAGCCCGTGTTTATCAACAGGAGAATCAGCACAAAAATCAGGAACTTTTTTGCTTTTGGCATAGCAGAATGACCAGTTTATCTTTTTTCCAGTTTGCCTTCGCTTAAATTATAAGTTACCCGTGCCTTAGAGGCATTAGCAACATCATGAGTTACGATAACGAAGGTTTGACCGCGTTCTTGATTGAGCTTTAAAATCATATCCCAAATCTCATTGCTGTGTTCCGGGTCAAGATTCCCTGTCGGTTCATCTGCCAAAACGATTTTAGGATTATTGATCAAAGCTCTGGCAAGAGCAACCCGTTGCTGTTCGCCACCACTTAATTGATTGGGATAATGAGTTATGCGCTCAGCCAAATCAAGTTCATTTAGAAGTGAAACAGCATTATCAATTGCTTTGGAATGACTTACACCAGATATTATCATCGGTAAAGCTACATTTTCCTGAGCTGTGAGGTCTTCTATCAGGTAGTGAAACTGGAAAACAAATCCCAGCTCTAAATTGCGTATGGAAGCAGCTTCCGGCATAGTGGACTGCACATAATTTCCACCAATCATTACTTTTCCGGAATCCGGGGAATCCAGTAAACCCAAAAGATGAAGGAGAGTACTTTTTCCCGAGCCGGATTTTCCTGTAATACAGACCAATTCTGATTCCTGCACTTCAAGAGTAGCTTTCCGTAAAACATTGATGGTCTGATTGCTGTCTGTGTAACTTTTGCAGAGGTCGTAACCGGCTAAACAAATCATACTAAAATCCTTATAAAATAAAACAATCGCTTTTTCATAATATAATCCCTTATGGGTTGCGCAGTAATTCAATAATTTCCATCTTATCTATTTGCTTAAGAGGGAAATAAATACAAATAAATATCAGAACCGAGGAAACAACAAAAATGATTATTTGATTTAAGGGAATGATACTCGTGTTTAAACTGTCAATAAAATAAACATCACCTTTCAGTTGATAAAAATTCTGCTTTTCTATACCCCAGGAAAGAAGTGCGCCAAAAACCAGACCTGCTATAATAGCCAATAAAGCAGAGAGCCCTACCTGTAGACAAAGTATTCTTTTAATAGAGGCAGAATTGGCTCCCAGGGTTTTAAGGACGGCAATTTCGTTCTTTTTATCCAGAATGATGGTTGCGACAGCAGAAATAACATTTATTCCGGCAATTAAAACCAAAAAGCAGAAAATAATAAAAATCAGCCATTTTTCCATTTCTACCAGATGTAATAAACCGGCACTGAAGGTCTGCCAAGGGTATACTGAATATTCGGGACCTGCAATTGTTTGGAGGAGTTGAGCAATTTCGGGAGCTTTTTCTATGTCCTTTGATTTTAAGCGTATTTCCAGTTTACTGAAACCGGGTTTTGCATTTAGCATATATTCGGCGTCCGTAATATTGGTAAGAACTAAAGAGCGGTCTGTTTCATAAAATCCACTGCTGTAAATGCCTGCTATCGGTAAATAATATTCTGACGGAAAAATGCCTAAAGCGGAAATATTATCTAAACGGGTAAAGACAACTTTTAAAGTATCTCCAATATCTTTACCCAGTTCTTTAGCCAGATATTTACCAATAATAACTTCTCCCTTAGCAGGTATTTTTTTGCCTTTTTGAATGTATTTTGCCTGCGGAAAGGGTTGTTTACGGTTAAAATCATAAGCATTGAGAATTGCACCCCGCACTTTTTCTTTTCCAGCCGTCATAACAGGGTAGCTAAGCAGAGGAGTAATTTGCTGAATTTCATCCCTTTTAGAAAGTTTAGTTATCAGCGAATCGGTTTCATCGTTTGATATATTATCCAGATTTGCTTTAGTTAAAGTGATGTGAGGGAAAGTTCCCAAGAGGACATCCTTCAAAGTCCTTTCATAACCTTCAAAGAGGTTCAAACCGGCACTTAAAATTCCTACAGAAAGGATAATTCCCAAAATCATAAATACAAAACTGAACCGTAATAAATTACGCTTGGGAGCTTTGAGATAGCGTGTTAGGAAAAAAGTGGAAAGCTTATCCATAACTAATTAGTGAGATAGCAAGATGGAAAATGATGTTCTCATCATTTCCTGTCTCCTAATTCTATAAAGGGTTGCTTGGATTCCAACAAGGGAACCGGGGACTCAATATTCAGGTAATGAGTGATAGAAACAGGTGTCCTGTTTCCTTGACGGAAACGATTTACAATTAATTCTGAAATTAAGCCCATAGAAATAAACTGTAAACCACCTAAAATAAGTAAAATGCCTAAGAACAAAAGAGGACGATTGGAAAGCGGCTGACCATAGAACAATTTCAAAATAGCAAGGTAAATACTAATAATAAGACCAATAAAAGTGGAGGCAATTCCAACGCGCCCAAAGAGATACAAAGGACTTTTACTGTATTGGGTAATCATTTTTACGGTTAGAAGGTCAAAAAAACCGCGCAAATAACGCTCTTTACCATATTTGCTTTTACCGAATTTACGCGGACGATGAGCAACAGGAATTTCGCCAACTTTATAGCCCAGGGAATGAGCCAAAACAGGTATGTAACGATGCATTTCTCCATAGAGGACAAGTTCTTTTTCCAGAGGATGACGATATGCCTTAAATCCGCAATTATAGTCCTTTAATTTCAAGTGGAAGGTCTTAGCAGTAACGAAATTGAACAATTTGGAAGGCAGGATTTTATATAACGGATCTCTTCTTTTGCGTTTCCAGCCGGAAACCAAATCGTAGCCCTCATTAAGCTTGGCAATAAAATTCGGAATTTCCACAGGATTATCTTGTAAATCGCCATCCAGGGTAAAAATAATATCTCCTTCGGCAAGGTTAAAACCAACCTGAAGAGCTGTAGCTTTGCCAAAATTGCGTCTGAACTTAACTGCTTTAACTTTTTCATCGTTTTCTGCCAATTCCTGCATAATGGCAAAGCTGTTATCAACAGAGCCATCATCAATAAAGATGATTTCATATTCATAGCCCTGGCAGTTTTGCAGAATTTCAGCATAGAGTTCTTTTAAGGACTCCTGTTCATTCAAGACCGGAATTATAAATGATAATTTCATAGCTACCTTATATTTAAATTACAATGCTCAGCAAAGTCATTACTAAAGCTGAAGCAATTGGAATCTTGATATTGTCGTCAAGGGGAATGTTACATAATTCTGCTATTGTAGCGGTTAAAGCACCGAAAATAGCCAGTGGAGGATTATCCAGCCAAAAGATGCCGAAAATTAAGCAACTGACAAAACAAGCCAAACTCCCTTCCAAACTTTTTTTTCCGTTGTTAAACCGGCGTTTACCGAAATTAATTCCTACAAAAGCAGCAAAAGTATCGCCAATCGTTAAAAAAGCCATAGCGCAGGAAGCAATAAGCGGATTGAAAAAAGCAACGCAAATCACTGCTGAAAAAAGCATATAAGTAGCACCCGTAAAATCTTTGCGCTCATGCTTTCTAAGCAGGATACCAAAGATGCGGTAAAAGGTCTTATGAAAATCCTTCTGCCAAAAACGGTAAAATTCTATTACCAAACTAATAGTGAAGGCAATCAGCAAGAGTGAAAAACCCCAAGCACGATTAAAAGACAGCAGATAACGATAACCCAAAGGGATAACTAAACTGCTGATATGTATTGCTTTTCTTAGGGTTTCACCGGGCTCAATCAACTGCAGATGCCTCCTGTTAATTTATTCATTGATTTTTTGCTGCCAGGATAACACTTTAACCAGATTGGGAGCTTTCCACAAAACTAACGCATCGCCTTTTCCCTTATTCGGCAAATCCATACCGCTGTTATCCAAAGATACATAACGGGTAATTTCAGCTCTGGAAGTGTTACGAATTAAAAATGAAGGTTCCGGATTCAACTGTCCCCAAGGTAACAAAATTTCCAGCTTTTTCCAATTATCCCAGTTCAGGTCTTTAGGACATACCTCTGCATCGTAGCTTAATATTTCCTGTTTAGAAGGGTGATAATTCTTCTGCAAAAAGCTGTTGAAACACTCCAGAAAAGCATCGTAGTGTTCAGGTTTCATTGTAAATCCTGCTGCTCTGGGATGACCTCCAAATTGTGCTAAATGCTTTTTACAGTGAGTGAAAGCATCCATTATGTTAAAATCCTCTCCACATCTGCCTTCGCAAACCGTAACGCCATTATGATATTTTAGGATTATAGCAGGAATATGTAGTTTGCTTACAACATAAGTTGCCGCAGTTCCCAAAAGAGTGTAAGGAATAACATCTTCATCATCATAATAAACAAACCAGTTACCTACAAAATCCGTTGCCAGGGTATCCATAAATTTGAAAATCCTGTTCAATTCGCTTTCCCATTTATTCTTTTGGCTTTCCAAGTCCTCAAAAAGTATAGCTTTGGCATCTGATAACTGCAGAATAAAACGCATTGCAGTATGCTGGCCATTAGGTTCACGACCATTAGCTATAAGATGGGAAGTATATTGCAAAAAGCTGAAAATATCACTCATTGTATTGATACGGTTATAATTACGCAGAAGAAAAGTAACTGTTTCATCCTGAACCTTATCAAAATGTTCTAAAACATAGCGAACAAGGATTCTGTTCAAACCAATCATAGGGACTTTATCGGCAATAGAACCAACAGCAGTCCAAAAGTAACTGGCAGGTTCAACAGGGTGATTCCAAAGGCGTCCCAAATATCTAATCAGCATTAAAACAACTCCTACTCCGGCAAGCTGTTTAAAAGGATATGGACATTCCGGTAGCTGAGGATTCATTATCGTAAATGCAGGAGGTAACATATCCGGCTGCACAATATGATGATCGGTTATTATTACTTCACAACCCATTGCATTCAGATTTTTTACTCCTTCTTTGGAAACAATGCCGTTATCCACTGTAACTATTAACCGGTAATCATTTTGACGCACAAATTCAATAAAACCATCCTGAATGCCATGGGGCTCCAGATTGCGATTGGGAATATAATAACAATGTTTTTGATAACCGCAGGAATTTAAGAAGTTATACAAAATATAGGTGCTGGTTATTCCATCAGGATCATCGTGACCGAAAATCACCATCGGTTCATTCTCAAAAAGAGCAATCCGCATCCTATTTTCCACCTTGTCAATATTGGCAAAAAGCTTTTCATCGGGTAGCATTTCAAGATTGGTCTGCAAATTCAGGGAAGTAAGGTTACGGGATTTAATAATCTGATTTAATAAATCATTAGATATATTTATATTACTATTAGGTTCATCTTGCTTCATTCAATATCCTCTTTTTCAGGTATATCACGCGGAGCAGTTCTATCTATTCCCTTGCTGATAATATCAAAACCGGTAAATCCGATCATCAGCATCATTGAAGTATCGCTAAGATTGTTGGTGGAAAGAGCACCTCGTTGTAAATATTGAAACCCTAAATCAATTCTATCTACTTCATTTTTCAAGGGAAGGGTAAGTCCACAGCTGATGGCATATTCATCAATATCATTGCCATTTTTATCATAAAAAGGGAGCTGACGCATAGAGCCACCTAACCTCATAGGCAGTTTCAGAAAAATATGTTTATGAGTTTCAGTATCTGGCTCATAAGCAAATCCGATTCCTGCTTTATAACAATCCCTATAGTTATGGGAAATTGATTCCCAGGGTTCGTAGCTGATATCTGCAGTTATCTTAAATTGTTCCAAGGGCTTAACGGTTGTGCTTACACAATAAAGTTCCGGCAGTTTATATTCATAATCAACAGCCGGTTCGGTATTATGAATGCAGCTGCGAATGAGTTCACCTTTCATTGTTACGGGAGCATTGTAATGTGCACCGATACTGTATTTATCAAAAATTTTAATTGCTCCAAAAGTTACGCTGGGATTCTTGAAATCCATCAGCAGGGATTCATAAGTATCAAAATTGGAATAATTTCCCGTTTGCGAAAAATAAAGTTTGTTATGTCCGAAATAATAGTTTACACTCATTCCCAAGTTTACATCTTTAAAACTGTAACTGTAAATCAGATCGGCTTTATAGAGATATTTGTCGGTGGTTTGGGTTTCCGTTGAACCATCGGTAAGGGTTCTTTGATTCGTAACCAATCCTGAAGAGAGAGAATTGAATTGAACTCCCAAACGGTGTTTGTCAATAGGTATACTGATATTAAAATAGGGAAAATCCAGGGAATCATCCCGATAACTATGTTTCTCGCCTTCAAAACGGGATTGATATTTAGTATAGCCCAAAATCATTCCGGTAGAAAATAAAGTGTAGTTATTTCTATTATGCATTGCAGGATTTGCATAACCGGTATTGAGACGAAAAACATCACTGGCACCGGTATCACCCATACCAAAGCTGTAAATATCTCTACCATAATTATGAACAGGAAAACCATAAAAGGAGAAGATGGAATTTCCTGCCCAAAGTGATATACCTAATACTATGCCACAGATAACGATAACTATTTTTTTCATTATATATCCTTTCACTTTAAAGTCATAATATCTTGCCGGCTAATTAGTTAACCTATATATAACACTAAGCTTTTTTATGTCCGGCTTTTTTATGTGATGTTTTTACAGGGTCGGGAGGAACACGGAAAAAACGATAAGCATTCGCAAAAGAGAGTTCTGCTACTTCATTGGGACTGATTTCTTTAACTTCTGCTATCTTTTCTACAACTAAAGGCAGGAAAAGAGGCGAATTTCTTTTTCCGCGGTGTAAATAGGGAGGCAAATAGGGACAATCCGTTTCCACCATAAATCTATCCAAGGGAACTAAACGAATAACATCATCCAATTTGGAATTAGCATAAGTGATATTAGCCGTAAAAGAAATCATCCAACCCTCATCCAAAACCTGTTGTGCAAAAATAATATCACCCGTAAAACAATGAAAGACAGCTTCTTTAACTTTATTTTTTTTCAGAATGTTATAACATTCCTGATGGGCATCTCTGTCATGAACAATTATCGGCAAATCATATTCTACAGCTAAATGTGCTTGATTATTAAAAACCTCTCTTTGAATCGTAAAAGGAGATAAATTCCGAAAAAAGTCCAGTCCGATTTCCCCGATAGCCAAGACCTTTTTTTCTCTTGCCAGTTTTTTTACTACCTCGGCATCAAAATCCACTGCATCATGAGGATGAAAGCCAACAGTAGAAAAGATGTGCAAATGCTTTTTAGCCAGCTCCAAAGAACTATATGCCGTTTCTTTATTGAAAGCAACATTGATGATATAATCAATGCCACTGCTAAAGCATTTGTTAATTATGGTTTCTCTGTCGGTATCAAAATCGGGATGATCCAGATGGGCATGTGTTTCAAATAATTTCATTTTTCAATTATTAAACCTCATTTATATGATAAATTCAATTCAAAATAAACAGCGTATTTTTGTCAAGCACATCAATAGCACCGATTTTTTTACACCGAGGACACTGAAATCATAAAGAGCTTCGAAATAAGGTATAAGATCATTTTTGGAATGATGAGCCATTTATTATTCCTGTGGAAGCAGGAATCTACATAAGGTAAAATAATATTTATGCATTTTCAATTTGATATTTATATAACTTACGAACTTCAGCACTCCAGCAGATCAGCACTTCAATACTCCCGCACTTTTTGTTTTTTCGTTAATTCAAATAGAGCCAAAGAACTTGCACATAGAGTGATGTCGGAACCGAATAGGCACCATAAATTGCTGAAGAAAGAGCGTTTTTAATTCCCGCACGTAATTCAAAGTAGTTGCTTACATCAAAACCAGCCCAGGCATCCAAAATTGTTGATGCCTCAATTAAAGATGGGTTTACGGCATTGGCAATATAATATCCGGAGTGGCCATAGATACCGCAACCGGCAACTACCGAATTATCGTAAGGTAAATGGTATTTTATTTGTTGCACACTTTGAAATCGGTATTCGGGACTTTCGGTCAAGTTTTGATAGTATTTGCTTATTACCCATTCAGGTCTGGCGATTAACTGCCAATTTTTCCATTTGAAATTAGCATCCATTGCTAGGCGCAAGAAGGGCTGTTGTTTTTCCAAATTAAAAAAAGTGCTGTCTGCTTTTTGTTTAATTTCTTTGCTGCCCACAGCGATTAAGGGTTTAATATTCCAAAGGTTATAGCTGAATTGAACGGATACCTCACGGGGAATGGATATATCTATCAACTCCAATTCTCCCGAGGAATTAAAAATATCTTTAACTTTCAGGGAAGAAGGGTCTTTGCCTAAAAGCTGTTTATAGGTTACTCCCGCTTCAAAGTTTTGAAGAGAATATGAAATATCGGCAAATAATCTTCCCCGTTTCCAGTCAAGCCAGTCACCGCTTAAGTCAATTTCCAGCGGGTTATCTATCTTAAAAGCGAGGGCAAGTTTATCTTCATATTTTTCTTCATCATAGAATCCGCAGAAGTATTTATTATCTTTATTCCAGCTATGTTCATACAAAGTTTGATATTGCCAAAAACCGAATTTCTGTTCCGTGTTAATCTGAACTCTTGTGGACTTGCGTTTGTATGTTTCATAAAATTCTCTAGCAGAAGCAGTTTCGGATTCTTGTAAAAATTTCAGTTTTACCCAGGGGATTCCCAATTCCGCATAAATCTGCTGTAATTCATAATCAATTTTGAAGTTGGTAAGTTGCCAATAAAAAGGGAGCAAATAATTCATTGCAATATCTTTTTTCCAACTTGCATATTCAGCTTCCCAGTTAAATAGTTTTCCTTTCCGGGAAAGACGATGTTTCATTGCTGTTTCTGCAGAGGTTATATCCGACCAGAAACCGTTTTGAGCTAGTAAATCACCTTGGTATTCCAATTCTGAATAAGAAAACAGCTCGTTTTTAACAAAATTAATTCTGGCGTAGTGATGATCATAATCACCCAGTCCTGCATCCACAGAAGTTAGAACAGGAGCAAAAGGATAAGTTCTATTGGTATAATTTACCGTTCTTTGATATTTTTTAACCGGATACATTGTATTGAATGAACCGTGATACAAAGCGGGCGAAAATATCCCGGAAAAGGTCTCAAAACCGTTTCTTTCCGGCATCGGTAAATTGGTTCTTCCCAAATAGAAATAACAATTATGATACAAATCACCCAGGTCTAAATGAATAGGAGCAGTGCTGAAAACAGATTCACGAGTATCAATTCTGTTCTTTTTTATCCAATTCTCAATATCTGTTTTAGCTATTTCGTGGACGGTGTAATTTATTGTATCGGTTTCAGATATATTTTCCTCTAACAATATTTCTTCCGCGCTCAAAGGAAGGAACAGCAGAACAAATATTATAGCCAACCCAATGCGCGGTAACACTTTGCGGTATCCTTAATATTATTTTCCAGATTGGTTATGGGTTGCCAGCCAAGAATATTTTGAGCTTTAGAGATATCTGCCAGCCAGGCATCAGCCAGAATTTCCTTCATTTTTTCCTTATTAACTACCACTTCTTTGTGGAAAAGATGCCCATACAGGTCTCCCGCATAAAATACAAGTTTGGCTAAACTTTCGGGAACAGTAATTGTTATAGGATGTTTATTCAGGGCTTTAGCAATAGCGGAAAAAATATCGCTCTGCTTATAGACCTGTCCATCGGTAGCAAAAAAGGTCTGAGAATAGGCAGAAGGATTATTTACACAGAGTTCAATAAACCGACATAATTCAGAAACATAAATCATATTCAGCAGTTTATCTTTGTGCCCTATTTGGAAACTAAATCCTCTATCCACTATTTTAAAAAGCTGTAAAAAGTCCTTATCTCCACAGCCGTAAACAGAACAGGGACGGATAATGGTATAATACTTTTTACATTTTTGCTTAATTACTTCTTCTGCAGCCAGTTTGCTTTTACCATAAATTGTTATTGGTGCTCCTAATTCATCTTCTTTTACGGAAATATTATTAATACTGGGACGCGATGCTGCCTGCGAACTAAGATAAATAATCTGCTGTGATTCGGCGATTCTATTGCCTGCTGCAATAATTTTTTCCGTAATACCCAAATTGGCTTTGAACATCTGTTCCGCATTATTTGCTTTTGTTTTTCCGGCATTATGGATTATTATATCTACTCCGGTAAAAGCGGAAAGGAGTGAAGTTACATCATCATAATCTACCCTTACGATTTGTGCACTGGAAGGAATAAATGTAGTGGTAGCATTAGCCCGGATTATTGCCTTAACTTCATAGCCAGCAGAAAGAAAGTGTTTAACCAGATTACTGCCTACAAATCCGTTGGCTCCTGTGATTGCTATTTTCATTCCTCACCACTTATCGTATTTATCTATTTCCAAACTATAAAATAAAAATGGTGGGCGCTAAGGGACTCGAACCCCCGACCACATGCGTGTAAAGCATGTGCTCTCCCAACTGAGCTAAGCGCCCAAGCCAAAATATTTTACATTGGTCGGGGTGAGAGGATTCGAACCTCCGACTCCCTGCTCCCAAAGCAGGTGCGCTAACCGGGCTGCGCTACACCCCGTTTGTCTAAAATCCAAAACTTGGACAGAGTAAATTTTGTCAATAACTTTCATTTTGTAGACGGAGGACGCTGTTCCTCCGCTTTATTTTTGGGAAAACACTATTCTCATTGTTTAACCTTCTGCCAAGCTATTGCGTTACCAAAATGTTTGTTGGAAAAGAACTGCCGGATTGGATATGGAAGGCGAGGACGTCGTATCTCCGTTATTTTGATTCCTTAGCGAAAGGTTAGGTTTAACGATAATGCTGAGTTGGATATAAGCGGAAATGATTCGGTTTATCCGTTATTTTGCTCCCTTACCACAAAAATTAATTGTAAGGGAAATGTGGAATTGGAGTTATAGTGTGCGGAAGATGTCACTTTTTCAACCTCAAGTTAGTTGTAAGGTGAAGCTGTCAATCAATAGTAAATCATACCTTAATCAAGCGTTAATTATTAACGCTTGATTAACGCTTGATTATCGCTTGATTAAGGTTTTTGGCTAAGGATTGATAGAGAAGTTTGTATTTATTATGCTGGTTTTCGCAAAGATAGCAATTGCCTGAAGTATAAATTCCATAAGCAATCTTTAGTTTCCAGAGTAACGAAAACCCTTTCCACCCTCTATTTTCCTGGTAGAAGGTGAAATTAAATCAATACTACCCCAATGCAGTTAATATAGAGAAATATTAGTTTTTCAATTGACAATCCGACAGTAAGTTACAAAATAATTAAGTAAAAATGCTGTAGTTTCTGCTTGACAGAATTCTGCCCTTTGCAGGCAATGATCTCATATAAAGTGATTTTTCTGTTGGGGCATTAGCTCAGCTGGGAGAGCGCATGACTGGCAGTCATGAGGTCAGCGGTTCGATCCCGCTATGCTCCACCATTTTTTATTCCCCTTCATCAAAAAGGAATTGGTGAAGGGGATAAACTTTTTTGCAAGAGAAAAATAGAATATAAGGAAAACAAATGAAAACCGATATTCATGACTTGATTAATACTATTAAAACACAGGCAAATGAAGCCAGAAAAGCAATTTTAACAATGACAACTCTTGCCGGTTCGGGTCATCCTGGAGGTTCAATGTCCTCAATTGACCTTCTTTTGTGCGTGTATAATACAATAAAACATAATCCTGCTCAACCCCAAATGCCAGATAGAGATAGAGTTATAATCAGCAATGGACATATTTCTCCCGCTGTTTTCAGTGCTCTTGGACTTCTGGGCTATTTTGATCTGGACGAAGCAATCGCTCAATATCGGCTTACGGGAAGTATTTTTGAAGGTCATACGGAACGCAGAGTTCCGGGGGTGGAATGGAGTAGTGGGAATTTAGGTCAGGGTTTATCTGCCGGAACTGGCTTTGCACTTGCTTCCCGGATAAACAAAATTCCCTACAATGTTTATGTTTTTATGGGTGACGGAGAACAGCAAAAGGGTCAGATTAGCGAGGCAAGACGCTTTGCAGTAAAATATTGCCTAAATAATATTATCGCTATTATTGACTATAATCAATTGCAGATAAGCGGTTCCATCCATAATGTTATGCCTCAAAATATCCGAAAAAACTGGGAATCGGATGGCTGGAAAGTGATGGAAGTTGATGGTCACAATATTCCTCTTATTCTTACTGCTCTTGATAATGCACGCGCTTTTCAGCAACCGACAATGATTCTGGCACATACGGTAATGGGTAAAGGTGTGTCATTTATGGAAAATAATGCCCAATATCACGGTTCTGCTTTGTCCGAAGGTCAATTGGAAAACGCCTTGAAGGAATTGGGAACAGAGAATGAACTGAAAAAATACCGTAAACTGCGCTCGGAATTTAAGCCGGAACATAACCCGCAAATCAGTTTTGCTTTTGAGCCCGATTTTACAATAGGCAAGCCCGTTCGGTATGAAACAGATAGCGATTGTAGAAGCGCCTGGGGAAAAACAATTGCCGATTTAGCCAAAGTAAATGCTAATGCCAAAACGCCAATTGTGGTTTTGGATTGCGATTTGGCTACAAGCGTAAAGACGGAAGAATTTGCCCAGATAAGTCCCCAAAACTTTTTCCAGTGCGGAATTATGGAACAGCATACTTGCGTGATGGGGGGAGCTCTTTCTATTTGTGGAATTCAGACCTTCTGGAGTGATTTTGGTGTTTTCGGTATTGCAGAGGTCTATAACAATCAACGTCTTAACGACATCAATCAAACCAATCTGAAAACTGTTGTTACACATACAGGAATAGATGTAGGTGCAGACGGAAAGACCCATCAGTGTATTGACTATATTTCTTTAACCAGAAACCTCTTTGGCTTTAAACTTATCTTTCCTGCAGACGCCAATCAAACTGATAGAATTATCCGCTGGCTGATTAATAAACCAGGAAATTATCTGGTAACAATGGGACGCTCCAAACTACCCGTGTTGAAAAAATTAGACGGAACTTTGCAATATGATGTGGATTATAACTTTATTTACGGTAAAGCAGATATTCTTAGAGACGGAAATGACGGCAGTATGTGGGTTTGCGGAACTCCTATTGCCAAAGCGATAAAGGCAGTTGATACCTTACGCGAAGAAGGTATTTTTCTTGAATTGCTTTATGTTTCCGCACCCTTGCATCTAGACCTGGCTCAAGTAAAGTTTTCTGCCGGTAAAGGTATAATTTTCAGTGTGGAAGATCATTCTGTAAATGGTGGCTTGGGAACCTCTATTGCCGATGCTCTTGCCGTCAATTTCCTGGGTGCAAAATTAGTTAAAATCGGGGTTACACAATACCCGATGTCCGGAGAAGCAAATGAACTCTACCATTGGGCTGGCTTGGATACTGCTTCACTTATTGCCACGGTAAAAAAATATCTGGTATAAAAATGAAGAATGAAACTTTCTAACATAGAGATAAAAAAAGAAAAAGGATTATTTTACAAAGAGGAAAAGAGCTAAAGAGAATTAATTGACAATTGGAAATGGAGAATTGAGAATGGAAGTTAGGATTTATTAGCGGTATAATACCATTTTTGGAATGAAAAGACCTTTGTCATTCCAGTGAAAGTAGGAATCTAAAGTAGTTTTGACAAAATAACTGTATTTTCAAGATAGAAACATTGTAAGTCAGGGGTCATTTGCGCTTTGATATCTTTGACGGGCTTATTACTTATAACGCCATAGAATTGTCTCTCACAGATAACACAGATTTCACAGATATATATTAGAAAGGATTTATAATTCTTCATTCTCAATTCTACATTCTACATTTTACATTCTAAATTAAACTTTGCTCTCTTTTCTCTTTGTGAAATAAGAAGTTACAGTCGGATTGTCTCAATCGTTCCCTGGTTAAGTTTTAGAGCTGGCTCTCCGTGAATCATCTTTATGATTCCCAGTTCTTTACCACATTTTGGACACTTGGGTCGAGAAAATGTTTCAGCCCCTTTCAGTCCTACAAAATCCTCAGTTAATCTACTTATTATGCATTTGATCAGGCGTCCCTTTCCTGCTTTGTAATAACGAAAAAGGGTGTATCCACAGCGGCATTTAACATCAATTATTTTGCCTGTTTTCATTTAGCGAAAGCCGTTACGGTAAATTTTTTGCTGATAGAGCATTGTTTTTTCCAGGGTTAAAACAGCAGGCAGAATTTCATATACAGAAGGGCTTTCCAGCAATTTTTCCAGTTGCAGTTCGTTACCGATTAGGTTTATGGAAACGATAATCTCTTTCAGATTATAGTTTTTCACCTTAGGAGGAGTGCCTTTTGTGTAAGTAAATATCTTACTTATCTTAAAGAATTTGACTTTATCTCTTATATGCAAATATAAGGAGTCAGGGAAAAAAGTGCTGAGCAATTCAGTTCTTGGCGGAGTAATTTTTGTTTTTATGCGCTCAACGGCAGTTACAGTAAAATCAGGAATTTTGGTTTTGTTAAATTCCTGCAAAATTAGTTCCGCTGGATAGGGTTGATAAAAAGAGAGATCAAAATATTCTGCCAAACCCTCAATTCCAACTGCTAAAGGCGGACATAAAGAAACCTTGGGATGGGGATTAAACCCTTGTGTAAAAACAGTTTTCAGCTCTAAAACGGATATTCTGCGGAAAAGCATACGCATCCAATCCAAATGAGAAATAAAGCGTAAAAGTCCCGTTTTTTGATAATAAACCCGATATTTATATTGAGATGCTTGATAAAGCGGGATTTTCTTATTCTGCTGCAAGTTATCTGTTTCTAATAAACTACCTTTTGCTGTTTTAGTTTGCACTTCCTCATTGCAAATTCCGCAGGAAGAACAAAGCTCTCTGCAATCGGGTGTTTGAATTCCCGCTTTTGCTTTTTCCCATTCGGAAAGCAGAAAATTCTTATCTATACCCAGGGAAATAAAATCCCAGGGCAATTTGTCTTGCGGATTGCGTGAACCCAAATAACTATTTAAGTTAATGTTACATTCAACTATTGCCTCCTGCCACCAGGAAAAATTAAAACATTCATTCCAACCATCAAAACGGGCACCCTTGTTAAAAGCGAGTTCAATAACTTCGGCTATTTTTGTGTCACCCCGGCTAAGTAATGCTTCCAGAATGGAATTTTCAATGGTATGATAGCGGATTTTGATATTTTTAGCTTTAGCAAAAGCGGATTTGATTTTGATTGCCTTTTTCAATAATGATTCTGCATCTTCCATAGCACACCACTGAAAAGGAGTAAACGGTTTGGGGACAAAAGGGGAAAGAGTTACATTTATTTGTATACACCTTTTTCCCGATTCATTGATTTTATGGATAAGCTTAATAATTGCTTCAATATCGTCTTCCGTTTCACCTGGCAAACCAAGCATAAAATAGAGCTTAATCTTTTGCCAGCCAAATTTTAATGCGGTTTCAATTCCAGCCAGGATTTGTTCTTCGCTCAAGTTTTTATTTATCACCTGGCGTAAATGTTCAGAGCCAGCTTCAGGAGCTATAGTTAAGCCCTCTCTGCCCAAACTTTTAAGCGCTTGACCAATTTCCTTATCCAAAGTGTCCACTCTTAAAGAGGGAAGAGCTATATGGGTTTTTTGGGTCTCAATAACTTTCAGCAACTGTAATAGCAAATTTTGAATGCAAGAATAATCACTGCTGGAAAGAGATAGCAAGCCAACTTCGTCCCAACCGCTTGCTTTTATTTCTTTTAGGATATTTTCTATGATAGCATTGGGTTCGCGTTCACGCACAGGACGATAAAAATAACCGGCAAAACAAAATCGGCAACCCCGGGAGCAACCTCTCATAATTTCAGATACATAGCGATTATGAGTAGCTAATTGCCAGGAAAGTAATTGAGGACTGTGTTGTGAATTAGATGTATGAAAAGCAGTATACTTACGACAATGAATAAGATCAATGTTATTATGCAGAGCAGGAACATAACAGGATGGTAGTTTGGAAATTTGTTTAATTCGTTCAGCACGATTTTTTTCGTTTTTTAGAATTTCGGCAATTTGAATGATGCCTTCTTCGGCTTCTCCGATAAAAAACACATCTATAAAAGGAGCTAAAGGTAAAGGATTTACGGCACAAGGACCTCCTGCCAGAATTATTGGGTCTGTTTCTTGCCGTTGCTTGCTGTGAATATCTATTCCACTTAACTTAATCAGTTCCAGCACATTAGTGTAATTAAGTTCACTTTGCAGGGTAATTCCTAAGATGTCAAAGTCCTTAACCTGCCTTCTGCTTTCCCAACCGAAAAGTTCCAATTCCTCTTCCCTCATTAAATCAATCAAATCAATCCAGGGAAGATAAACCCTGTCTGCCATAGCATAATCCAATTCATTGATCAGGGAATAGAGTATTTTTATACCCAAATGCGAAATTCCCAGTTCATAAGTATCGGGAAAAGCAAAAGCGAAATGGACTTGAAAGGTGGAAAAATCCTTTCTCCAGGCATTAATTTCATTGTCTATATATCTGGATGGTTTTTCCACAAAAGGCAGAAGGTGCTCAATATTAACTTTCATAACTGCGCAAAGATATTTTTATGCTATGTTCTGAGCCCCAATGGATTAACGATAGACAGGCAGGATTTTCATTGAAAGAGAAAGAAGCGGTTACTATATCTTCTCTTTTGATTTCATCCAGGGTCTTGCTGTAATGGCATTGTTGAATGATAAATTTATCGCCCGGCTTCAGTAAATCTTGCATAGAAGCAAGGTCATCAGTGCTTAAAAGCAAATCAAAATAAGTAGTGCGGAATTCATAATCAACTCCTGATCGGCGAATGAGTTCCATACTTTTTTCTATTGTTCCTACCTCCAAATCCGCTCTGGTTATAACTTTATAAAGTTTCAACGGGGCTTTTATGTCCATCGCAAAATAATCCACCAGTCCTTGATTAACGATTTCCCGTAAGACCTCAGGACGAGAACCATTAGTATCCAATTTTATTTTGTAGCGCAGTGCTTTTATTAACTTTAGAAAAGGAATAAGGTCTTCTTGCAAGGTTGGTTCACCTCCCGTAACTACTACTGCGGAAAGTTTCTTATGACGACGATAAAGAAAACGCAGAACCTTTTCTGTTTCCAGCAAGGGGCTATATCTTTGGGGATCAACAAGTTCGGGATTATGACAATAAGGACAGCGAAAATTGCAGCCCTGCGTAAAAACAATGGCAGATAACTGCCCCGGATAATCCAACAGCGAAAATTTTTGCAACCCTCCAATATTCATTATCTGGTCCTAAGCAAAATGACTTTTGGCAATTGGTGAACTATCTTTTTTCTTGCTCTTTTGCAGATCAAAATTGGTGCGCATCTTAAATTCGGCTTGCTTGCCTTCATTCCATTGAGAAACCGGACGTAAATAGCCAACAATTCGTGAAAAAACCTCTGTCTTTTTTTGACAGAGAGGGCAAATTGGCTGTTCACCATCCAAATAACCATGTTGAGGACAAATACTGAAGGTTGGAGAAAAAGTAAAATAGGGCAAACGGTAACCCTCACAGATTGTTTTTACCAGGGCTTTTATGCTTTGTCCATATTCAACTCTTTCTCCACCGAAGATATGTAAAACCGTTCCACCGGTATATTTGGTCTGAAGTTCATCCTGCAAATCCAAAACCTCAAAGATATCATCCGAAAAGTTTACGGGCAATTGACTGCTATTGGTATAAAAAGGTGAATCCGCATCACAATTAGCACAAATGATATCGGGAAAATGTTTTCTATCCAAAAGCGCCAAACGATAACTTGTTCCTTCGGCAGGAGTTGCTTCCAGATTATAATTATTTTGGGTTTCTTCCTGAAATTCCAGTAAACGCTTACGCAGGTAATCCATTATTTTTAAGGCAAAGGCATTAGCTTTCTTGGTTCCTAAGTTTTCACCCATAAAGTTTAACATCGCTTCGTTCATACCGATAATTCCGATAGTGGAAAAATGGTTTTTCCAGAATTGCTGAAAACGTTCATAAATGCTTTGCAGATAGAACTTGGTGTAAGGATAAAGTCCACCGGTAGTAAAATTCTCCAGCACCTTGCGTTTTATTTCCAGGGATTTTTTTGCCAGCAGTAAACGTTCCTCCAAAAGCTGAAAAAATTCCTCTTCCGTTTTTGCCAGATAACCGATACGAGGTAAATTAATAGTTACCACTCCGATGGAACCGGTTAAAGGATTAGCACCAAAAAGTCCGCCACCCCTGGTTTCCAGTTTTCTGGTATCCAAACGCAAACGACAACACATACTGCGTGCATCTTTGGGGTCCATATCGGAATTTACGAAATTGGAAAAATAGGGAATACCGTATTTGGCAGTCACTTCCCATAAATAATCCAGATTAGGATTATCCCATTCAAAATCCTTAGTTATATTATAGGTGGGAATCGGAAAAGTAAAAACCCGCCCTTTGGCATCGCCTTCAATCATCACTTCCAGAAATGCTTTGTTTAAAATGTCCATTTCTGCCTGAAAATCACCATAATTTTTATCTCTTGGCTTGCCCCCAATGATAACTGCCTGATCTTTATAAATCTGATGCGGTTTCAGGTCTAAAGTGATATTGGTAAAAGGGGTCTGAAAACCAACCCTGGTAGGAACATTGATGTTGAAAACAAATTCCTGCAGTGCCTGTTTTACTTCCTTATAACTTAAGCGATCATAATAAATAAAGGGTGCTAAAAGAGTATCAAAACTGGAAAATGCTTGTGCGCCTGCTGCTTCACCCTGCAAAGTATAAAAGAAATTAACAATTTGCCCTAATGCACTTCTAAAATGTTTGGCTGGAGTACTTTCCACCTTTCCTTCCGCACCACAGAATCCCGTTAAAAGAAGGTCCATCAAATCCCAACCTACACAATAAACAGAAAGTTGACCCAAATCGTGAATATGCAAATCCCCGCTTAAATGTGCTTCCCTGATCTCCGGAGGATATATTTTATTCAGCCAGTATGTCTTACTTACTTCCGAAGCGATGTAATTATTCAATCCCTGCAGAGAATATGCCATATTGGAATTTTCATTCACCTGCCAATCCAACTTGTCCAAATATTGATCTATCAAATCCACTCCAGCTTTGGAAACAAGTTCACGAATGCGGGAATGCTGATCACGATAGATAATATATGCTTTGGCGGTCTTCTTATAAGGTGAGGCAAGCAAAACCTCTTCTACAATATCTTGAATTTGTTCCACTTCAGGAATTTCATCTTGAATAACCTGCTGTGCCAAATTTAAAACCCGTAAGGTTAAAACCCCAGCAATATCTTTTCCGAATTCACCTGTGGCAAGTCCTGCACTTTCAATTGCTTTGGCTATTTTTTGTAGTTTAAAAGGAACGATAGTACCGTTTCTTTTGCGAATAGATGAAAACATCTTCAAACCTCTATTTTCTTAAGTCAATATCTTATTTATAAATAATGAGTTATGGCGCTGAAGTATATTTTAGAAAAAATGATATTCAGCAACTGAAGTTTATAGAAATATGCAGTTACTATTTGTCAAGTTGAAAAGTGCAGGTTCTGCAGATTACGCAGAATAATTCTCACCCAGATTACGCAGATTATGTAGATTTAAGATTAACAAGAAAATCTGGGGGAAGTTCAGAGCTTGTTTTACCTTTTCACTAACTTCAGCACTCCAGCACTCCAGCACTCCAGCACTCCTGCACTTCATAACTTTCCTGAAAACACAGCACCAACCGGGCAACCCGTAAAGTTTTTATTGTTTCCATCGGAGCAGATTCCACAAGCAGTACATTTTGTAGTATCAATTACGGCTTTTCCGTTTTTAATATAGATAGCACCTTCAGGACAATAGCGGATACAGAGTTTACAGCCAATACAGAGGTCTTTATTTACTTGGTAGATAGTTTTAGGGGAGGGCTTGGTTGTTTCTGATGGTTCTGTAGACAAAAGTTTATCCTCAAGAGGAAGTTCGGAGAGGGAAGTTTTAGCTTGCGTTTGAGTAGAAGATGGTTCAGTTTTAATATTTTGGGACTGAGTTCTTATTGTAGATGAGAATTCATTTTTTTTAGGGGTTGGAATTTTATCCTGGCGCTCAGAGTTTAGAGTATGGTTATTAATTTGCCTGCTTTCCTTTTGCGGAATTGAAGTTACAGAGCAGTCATCTTTATTCATAGCAAAAGATAGGAAAGCATTATAAAACAGGAAAATAAGCATACCTCCCAAAAGCAGTAAGACCAATATTTGCAGAGTAACTTTCATCTATTTTTCCATTTTTCCTTTCAGGGTTTCGGGCTTAGGGCATTTTTCCCTGCACTTAAAACAAAGAATGCAATTCGGGTTCTGCACAGATTCATTTTCCGTGATATTAATATTCATCGGACAAAATAGAGAGCAAAGTTCGCAATCATTACAGCGTTCCAGATTACGATGTATTTTTAAGCGGGGAAAATGGACAAGTTGTCCCAGGTGCTGAAACAAATTCATTAAAGCAGCGTAAGGACAAAGAAATCGACACCAAAAGCGTTCCAGAAAAATTCCCGCTACAATTATCAAGAGAGTTACAATCAAACCCCAAACAGCTATATCAGGCAAAAGGGAAAGAGCATAAACAGGGCATAAATGGATAAAAATATAGTTTACTCCTATTAGAGAAAGGATGATAGTTACAACCAACACTATATATTTAACAAAAGTAAAGCGCCTTTCTTGAAATTGAGGGATTTGTTTTCTGTCTTTTCGCCTTTTGCTGAAAAGGGCATAGATAATTTCCTGCAAAGTTCCCAGAGGGCAAATATAGGCACAGAAAAGGCGCCCACCAAAAATCGTTAAAACCAGAATTAAAAAGCTGAAGGCAATCGTTATCGCGAAAGGGTTGCCAAGATATTGAATAAGGATGTTTTTACTTAAGCCGAAACAAACTATGGCATAAGGACAAATAGTATGAATGGTGTAAGGCAAGCTAAAGAAGATAATGCCGACAAAAAAAGCCAGTGATAACAATAAAAAGAGCAGTTGGATAATATGCCTTAGGTCTTGTCTGTTACTTTTTTTATTCATTTTGGTCTTTCTTGGTCGTCATTAGTCCTCACTGCCAAAATATATTTTTAGATAGGTTTAAAGTTATTTCGGCAGTGACGACTTCTGACTTAATTCATTCTACATATATTCACTTATTTTTTATTCAGAGAGCATTTCCAGGTCTGATTGATATCTGCTTATATCATATTGAAGTTTAGGAGCTACTTCCTCCAGAAGTTTATGAATTACATCATATTCTTTATATTCTTGAGCATAACTGACAGCAAATTGGGCAAAATATTCCTGATCAGGGAAAAGCAAGAACCCTTTTTTGAGGTAGTTGATGATTTTATCGGGATAATAATCTACCAAATGCATAATAATATAGCTTAAATAAATCTTCCAGCCCTCAGGGTGAGTAGCGAGATGGCGATTGATAAATTCATCCAATTTGTTCCACTGTCCTGTTTTGCTGTAATAGTTTGTATAGAATTCGGTCAGTTTTATTTCATCATCCACAAATTTCTTCGCTTTATTAATATATTCCAATGCTTTAGGATAATTTCCCGTGTCCACAAAATAGTTAGCAGCACGCACAAAACCCGAACCATAATTCATTACGAGTCGTCTCATATTATCATCTTTATATACTCTTGGGTCTTCTATGGAGCGGTAGTTATAAACCACATCAATATTATGTAACAAGCGTTCCGGGTCTATTTGTTCTTCTTTGGGAGTGGAAACAATTCTACCAACCATACCTTCATTACGAACATAATCATTAAAATTAACATAGCTTTCGCAGGTTACGGCAAAATAAATAGGTCGTTTGCCATAATTATCTTTCACAATTTGCATCACGGCAAGGTCGGAAACACGATAAAAAGGTTCATTATTTCTCCATTCGGCAGTAGGAGGTATATCCATTGTAAAACCCATTGAAGGATTATCCGGTGGTCCTGGAATAACCAATGGTTCTTCAATTCTTCTTGGTTCCAATTCATCTAATTGGTCATCAGGAATATTAAACAGAATTCCTTCTTGGTCTCTAAGTTGTCTGATATACCAGCTGGTGTTTAAAAGGGAAAGATTAGCAACGGAAACATCTTTCCGGATACCCTTCAGGCATTTATTTTTATATTCCATTGCCTTAGCGATTGCTTCTTTACTTTCCTTTGTAGGATAAACATCTCTGGCAGGGTAGATATTCTCTTTAGCATAAGGGTCTTCAACCGCCTGTGCATACCAGAGAGGAAAAGTGTCATTATCTCCATTAGTGAAAATGATGGCATTTTCTTCCACCGAATTAAGGAAATTCAATCCATAATCCAGAGCGATAAATTCCTGAGAACGATCGTGAACCCGATATTGAGAGATCAAATTGCTAACAGGCAAAAGGCACATAAAAATTAATAAAACAACTCTTACAGGTTTACTTTTCCATAGTGTAACTAATGCCAAAGCTCCTATTCCCATCCAGATTGCCCACATATTATAGGCAACTACAAAAAAGTAATCACGATCACGAACTTCGGCATCGGAAAGATTCATTACAAAAACCATTACTACTGTAGTAATTAAAATTACCGAGAAGAAATACCAAAAACTGTGTTTATTTTTGCGAAATTGTAACATAGCGCCGACTATTCCCAAAAAGGCAATAAAAATATTAGCTATGGGTTTCAACAGAGCGGAAGTTACACCTAAGGGTTTTGTGAAAAATGGCTCGTTTAACCATTGCATTCCAAAATAGCGTAAAAAGTGATAATTTAACTGGTCTTTAAAGAAATTTCCCCGTCTTTGCACAAAACTCGTATTACCGTATTGTTTTCTTAAAACATATTCCTGAAACATTTTCCAGTTGCTGGGATTGCCTTCATTGATGAAAGGTCTGTCTGCAGCTCGCACCATTAAATAAATATGAGAAGAAAGCCCAACTAAAACTAAAGCAATACCCAAAAGCCAAATCCGGCGGTCAAGCACTTTTCTTAATTCTATAAATATAATAATGAAAGCGACAAGAGCAAAACCCATTTTGTCCAAATCATCTATCTGCACCTGTTTACCTATCACACCGAAGAGAAAATAACCAACCAGTAAAAAAATAGAATAGACAACGAGTTTGGGGAAAAAACTGCCACTTTTAATTCCTTGTCTTAATAGAGGATAGCAAACAATAAACAGCATTGCGGGAGCTATTTGTAAAGCTGTTTGATGAACACAGAAGCCCAGGAAAAAGAGATAGGCAATTAAGAGCAGAATATTCTGGTGAGAAAAATCTCGGCTTTTTTGCACCCAGATTAAAGTGAGCCAGAAGATTAAATTCACAAAAAAGACCAATCCGGAATAGACCTCTGCCTCAATAGCATTCATCCAGAAAGTGAAAGAAAAAGCAGTATAAAATGAAGCAATAATTCCGGCAAAAATTGCTTCCCAAGGTTTAACTTTCAGCATACTGGTAAGCTGGATAGTTATCAAGTAAGTAAACATTACTGCCAGAGCGCTAAAGAGAGCAGAAATGAAGGCAGCAATCATTGCATGCGGGAAAATACCCCCAAAAATGGCAACTATTGCTCTGCCAAACAAGATGTAAAAAGGGTTTCCAGGGGGATGGGGAACTCCTAAAATGCTAATGCAGGTTGCATATTCGCCGCTATCCCAAAAGCTCATAGTGCGTGCTTGAGTACACATATAAACAATTAAAACGATAAGAAATACCCCGAAAGCTATCCAACGGTTCAATTTTACCGGCACAATATTTTGAGGGCGCATTGTTTCATCCTCAAAAAGAGGACGAGGAACCGGTTTTTGATAGGCAGGAGGTGTTTTTTGTGCCTCTCTGGCTTTCTGTAATTGTGCTTTTTTTCTTATTTCTTTGGCATCCACTTTTTTCTCCTTTTAATCCTTTAATCCTGCTTTAGCATAGCTGGCTATAATTTGTTTTTGTGCCATAAAGAACAGAATCAATATGGGGACAATGCTAAAGGTTGAAGCAGCCATTAAAAGTGTTGTTTGCGTTGATGCTTCCTGATTAAAGTAGCTAAGCCCAACTTGCAAGACCCTTAATTCAGGACGGTTAGTCATTACCAGGGGCCACATAAAACTGTTCCAGCTTCCGATTAAAGAAAAAATGGAAGCGGTAGCAATAACCGATTTGGAAAGAGGAAGCATAATTCTCCAGAGCATTCCAAAAGTACTGCAGCCGTCAATAGCAGCAGCATCAAAAAGTTCCTGGGGGAGTGATTTGAAATGCTGACGGAAGAGGAAAATAGTAAAAATGTTTACACACCAAGGGACTATAAGTGCTTGATAGGTATCCAGCCAACTGATTTTATCCAGCAAAACATAGGAAGAAACCAGATAGATGGGTTCCGGAACCATCATCATACTTAAAAATAGATAGAATAAAAAGTCCCTTCCCAAAAATTCCATTCGGGCAAAAGCATAAGCAGCAAGGGTAGAAGTAATCAGCACTCCGATTAAAGTTAAGAAACTAACTATCAGTGTATTTTTAAAGTAGATAATAAAAGGAACTTTGTTAAATGCCTTAACATAATTCTGCCAGTGAAAACTGGGAACTTTCTTAATCATTTTTATTTGGGAACTGGGGACTTCCTTATATTCCTCAATTATTTTATCTTCTTCATTCAAGATATGAATGATGCTGGTATTGCCTTTTTCCTGCACCAGAATAATTTTTTGCTTTTGAGTTCCATTGTCCCAAACATAATATGATTCCTTGGGAATAAAAGTGCTTTCCTGTTTATTGAATTCGGATTGTGTCATTAAAGAAGTGGAAAGCATCCAAATGAAAGGGATAATCATAGCCAGTCCACAAATAGTAAGAACTGTGTATATGATGGTCATACGAATCTTTTCCGGCATTTCCTTCCTCCTTCCTTAATAATTAACATATTTTTCCAACCGTCTTTGATAGATGGTTAATGCAAGGATAATGATGAAAAGAACTAAGGCAACAGCACTGGCATAACCCATTTCCAAAGTGTCAAATCCCTTTTCATAAATATAATATACAATCAGTTTGGTAGTATTTAGTGGTCCGCCTTTATCCGTCATTAAATAGACCTGGGAAAAGGTCTGGAAAGTAACAATCGTTGTCATAATCAGCACATAAAATGTAGTAGGGGAGACCAGAGGCAGAGTTATTTTGAAAAATTGTTTGATTTTACTGGCGCCATCAATTTCTGCTGCCTCATAATAGACCTTGGAAATGTTTTGCAGACCAGAAAGGTAAATAATTGTATTATAACCCAAGCCCTTCCAAACAGTCATAATAATAATTGCAAAAAGCGCTTGGGAAGGTCCCCCTAAAAAGCGGGGAAAAGATGTTCCTGCCCTGGCAAACAGCAATTCAAATATACCTCTGGATTCGGATAACCATTTTTGAGGTGGAATTCCAATATAACCAATTAAGGTATTTATTAAGCCGGTTTGCTCATTGAACATCAGTTTCCAAACAATTGAAACTGCTACCAGGGAAGTTACATAGGGCATAAAATAAACCGTGCGGAAAAGTCCTTTAACAGCTTTAATGTTGTTTAACAGCACCGCAAAAAGCAGAGAAAAAATAATGCTTAAGGGAACTACAAAAATCACCAGCCAGAATGTATTGCCCATTGATTGCCAAAAAACGCTATCTTTCAACATATTAGCATAATTAAGCAAGCCGATGAATTTGCCTGTGCCTGTAATTGACCAGTCAAAAAAGCTGATTACAAAGCTCATTATGATTGGTATTAAACGAAAAGCAACCAGCAAAAACAAAGCCGGCAGAATATAGAGGTAGGGAGAGATTTTTCGTTTCGTTTTCATACTATTGTCCTTTCATTTCTCCTTTATCGGGATTTATCAGTTCCCTTTTTGCTTTGGTATCCTGAAAATCCCCTTCCATTTTCTTCATTTTTTCCCGTTTATATTATGAACTTGCTTTTCCTATATGCAATTTCTGATATTCGGCAAGTCCATTTTGAAAAATGTACATTGCTTTTTTCAGGTCTTCTTTACATAAAATATAAGCCAGGCGAAGTTCATTTTTCCCTAATCCAGGTGTAGCATAAAATCCGTCACCCGGAGCCGCCATAACCGTTTCATTATCAATCTGAAATTCCTTCAGCATCCAGATAATAAAGTCCTCTGCATCGTCAATAGGTAGCTTGGCAAACACATAAAAAGCCCCTTCCGGTTTTTTACAAATAACACCAGGAATTTTTTCCAGCTCACTTAATACCAAATCACGCCGAGATTGATATTCTACTTTTAACTGTTCAAAATATGTTTCTGGTAAATAAATTCCGGCATTTGCCACCAATTGATCCACGGTTGGAGGGCATAAACGGGCCTGAGCAAACTTTAATACCGAGGACATTATTTCCTTGTTTTTGCTTACAATACAACCAATTCTGGCTCCACAAGCACTATAGCGTTTAGAAACACTATCCACTAAAATAGCGTTTTCTTCAAAATCGGGAACTTCAAGAACGCTGGTATGGCTTAATCCATCATAAATAAACTCCCGGTAAACCTCGTCAGAAATGAAATAGAGACCTTTGCGTTTTGCCAAATCAGCAATGCGAAAAATTTCTTCTCTGCTGTAAACAGTTCCCGTTGGATTTCCCGGATTGCAAAGCATTATGGCTTTGGTTTTGGGACTGATTTTTGCCTCTATTACCGAGTTCCCAGGTAAGGCAAAACCATTTTCTGCATAAGTTGTTAAAGGTATCAAAGTTATCCCTGCCATTGTAGCAAAACCGTTATAGTTTGTATAAAACGGCTCAGGAACAATAATTTCGTCTCCCACTTCGCAAACAACCATCATCGCGAAAGTTATTGCTTCGCTACCGCCGGTTGTTACAATAATATCATCTACCTTTAATTCAATACCTAAATTTCCGTAATATTTAACTAAACCCTCACGATAAATATCCAGACCTTGGGAAGGTCCGTATTCCAAAACCTCATCTGAAAATTCGTGATATGCCTTCAACATTTCTTTCGGGGTGGGCAAATCGGGCTGACCAATATTCAGATGATAAACCTTAATTCCCCTTTTTTTCGCGGAATTGGCATAAGGATTTAATTTACGGATGGGTGATGCCTGAATTTCTCTGGCTCGCTTAGAGAGTTCCATTTTTTGTTTCCTTTATATTTTATTTTATATTATAATTTTCAACTGGACTGTAATGTATATAGGCAACTACTATCTCCAACTTTTTTTATCCGGAAGGTTGAATTGCTCATCAACCAGCTTTTTCGCTTTTTCTTCTTGCCGAAAAGCTTACAATAACGCAAGAACTAGCTTGTAAGAGGAACGATAGGATGTCGTTCTTCCGAAAAAATTTCGCCAGAGATTACTGTTCCTTCGCTTCTATATTTCTCTTCCGATACCTACTATTTACAATCCTGAAAAAAGACAAGAAAAATCTTTGTGCATACAAAGAAAATATTATCTACTGAAACATAAATAATGCAGTTGAGGAAAAATGGGTTGGCAAATTCCAAATTGCTGAAAAGTTCGCAGCACTCTGAAAAATAATTATCCAAAATTTATGGGGAATTAGAATTCAGCAAACCAAAAGTAAAAATTGACTTTTCTTCTCCGGGTTGAAACCCTTCTATATTATCTGTCGTTCCAACGGAACTTTTTCTCGGAAAAAGAGATAATGAATATTCTGCATTCATTTCACCGGGTTCCAAACCCGTTGTTATTATCTGTCGTTCCTACGGAACTTTTTCTCTTTTGTAGTATTATTTTTTTGCCAGGTTGAAACTATTCTACAATCCCTTTCTTACCTATGGAATTTGTGGAGACAAGAGCTAATAGTTTGTAGGTTTATCTTTTATTGCCGGGTTGAACCCCAGCGCAAAGAGAGGATAAAAGCAACATATCTTCTTCTTTTAGAGAAAGTTCCGTAGGAACGACAGGTATTAACGACGGGTTTCAACCCGGCGCAAAGAGTAAATAAAAACAACATATCTCCTTCTTTCCGAAAGAGTTCCGTAGGAACGACAGATATTAACGGCGGGTTTCAACCCGGCGTAAAGAGCAGATAAAAACAACATATCTCGTTCTTTTAGAGAGAGTTCCATAGGAACGACAGATAATAACAATGGGTTTTAACCCGGCGAAAAGATTAAATAAAAACAACATATCTCCTTATTTTAGAGAGAGTTCCGTAGGAAGGACAGGTATTAACGACGGGTTTCAACCCGGCGAACAGAGCGTAAATAAACAACATATCTCCTTGTATCCGAGAGAGTTCCGTAGGAACGACAGATACTAACAACGGGTTTTAACCCGGTGCAAAGAGTGAATAAAAACAACATATCTCCTTGTATCCGAAAGAGTTCCGTAGGAACGACAGATACCCAAGATTTTCATTTTAATAAGAAAATAAATTTTTATAACAATAGTACTTAATTATGGAGTTACCGAATCCCAATTAACCAAAAAGGAAGAACATTATCATTTACCGCCCTCCTGTTAACTGCTTCGCCTTTGATTTATTATCTTTTTCAGCTTGCTTCATCTTCTTATAACAAAGTAACAACCAAGTAACAACTCCCTAACGAGACAACGGAAGTGTTACGGAAGTGTTACGGAGTCGTTACAGAATTTACTATATATCAAGCAAATAACTATCAAGATTTATTAGCTCCGGGAGGAATGGGATGAAAGGGATTTTCAGGATATTTATACCGGGGAACAGTGGAAAAAGATAGATGGTTGTTTCTTACTTTTTCCCGAGGGGCTAACGCCACCATCGCTATCATTGTGTCGCCCTCCGGGCTTTGATGAAATCTCAACCTTCTAAACCTTCTCAACCTTCTCAACCCTTTTTATCTATCCATTTCGCTTTTTCCACAAAGGAATGAAGCGGCTTGAGGAGCATTTTTTTTAACTTGTGCAGCCATTAATTGTGACAGCTCTCTAATTTCCCATTGGGCATTTTCGTCACTCCTCAACCGCACAAAATGATATATTTCCCGTAAGTTCATTTTCACAAAAACGGTAACAATAGAAGCATTAGTTCTAAAATAAGGGTTTAGATATGCCAATAGGGGGGGAAGTGCACTGCCCATTCTAATAATTTTATTATTCAGTTCTTTCCATATATTTTTCCTGTTAATAGCTTTGATGGCAGGAGGAATTTTTGCTGTTAAAGAACTTCCCGCTTTACGCAAAGCAGTGCAATAGCGATGTCGTTTAAATTGAGCCCAGCAACTTTCGCTCATAGAAAGTTCAAAACTGAAATCAACTGTCTCAAAAGCACGGGGAACTTTATGCCAGGGTTTCAGGTCTTTAAAAACCTGATTCCAGAGTTGCTGTTTAATTATTCTGGGCAAATGGGCAACCGTCTCCTTTGTTTCATTCCAATTAAATTCTCCCTGCTGGTAGATAATACTTGCTAAAATAGTGTCATCAGCATTAGTAGGAAGGTTAATAACTCTCACTTTATTTTCCAAATCCAGTTCTTTCACCCAGGGCAATTCCTGCTGCAGAAAACCAGTAAAACCAACCTTTTCCAAGTCCACTTTACCTGTGTAATCATCATTATCTATATAACGAATTAAAGATGGCGCAATTGCCGAAACCTTTGTATATAATAATTCCTTCAGTTCAGCCGCTTCTTTTAAGGGACTTTTACTTAAACGCCTCAAGAGATTTTCCAGAGAACGGGCATTAATTGTCATTCCCATTTGGGTTTTTGTGGAAAGAGGCAAAATGTAACGCGCATCTTCTTTGGCAAGGCATTCCCTTTCCCTGGTTTTAAGTTCCGGTTTCTGTTTTTTATACAGCTCATTTAAGGCGTTAAAACTTAATTCATATTCGGCAAAAAGTTCGTCCATCAGTTTCTTGTAGGGCTGTTTCAGTTTGGGACGATTCGCAAGTTCTGCAGGGACAACATAATCCTTGCTAAAAGTTACATAGCGTTGAGATTTTTCCGTGAAGGAAGCAATTCTGCTGCGCTGAATCAATTCTGTTAACGCTCTGGAAATTCCGATTAGATCAATATTGAATACCGAATGTTCTGCCACAGAGCTATGACCCATTGCAAAGATAATATTGGTATTGGTTTTTCTTGCCTTTTCCAGTTCTTTCATTGCCTCTTTTCTTAATTCTTCTATGCTTTTATTGCTTCTGCTGATACGAGCATAAGAGGCGGAAATCAGTTCAGGAGTAGCCAAAGGACTATTCAGTTTATCAATAAGTTCTTTATCAATATTGAATCCGGCAATATTTACTTTCATTGTGTGTAATCCCTACTGTAAAATTGTCTTCACACTGGAAGCTCCGATTCTGTTGGCACCTGCAGAAAGCATTGCCAGTGCCTGTTCTTTTGTTCTAATTCCACCTGCTGCTTTCACTCCGATTTTAGGTCCTACAACTTTACGCATTAATGCAACATTTTCCTTAGTAGCACCTGCAGTTCCAAAACCGGTGGAGGTTTTCACAAAATCCGCTCCTGCTTTTTTTGCCAGCAAGCAACTGATAATTATTTGTTCTTCTGTAAGATAGCAGGTCTCCAGAATAACTTTCAGCAACGCCTTATGCTTCTTACATAACTTAACCACTTCTTGCATACATTGCAAATCGTTATCGTAATCACCACTTAAAAAAGCACTTAAGTTCTGAACCAAATCCACTTCTTCCGCTCCGATTTCCAAAACCGCTTTTGCCTCATTAACAATTGCTTGGGGACAAGATGCTCCCAAGGGAAAATTGATAACGGTGCAACTTTTAACTGGTTTTTCCAGAAGTTCTTTCGCTAAAGGGATAAAATGTGAATTAACGCAAACGGATGCAGTTTTGTATTGATTTGCCGTTTTACAGAGTTCTGTAACCTCTTCTTTTTTGGTTTCTGCCTTTAGAATCGTAGCATCTATCACGGAAGCCAAACCCTGATTGGGATCATAAATTTGATCGGGGAATTTTAAATGACAATGATAACAGTTCAGACAAATGATATGTCCACCGTTACATTGAGCGGGATGATTGTCGCCAAAAAGTTCTTTGGCAATTTGAGGAATATCTTTCATTTCTTTTCTCCCAGATTATTTTTTGTAAGTTGTCCGCAGGCACCAAAAATATCTGCTCCTCTGCTTTTGCGTAAAGTTATTGCCTGGGGCAATTTTTGCGCCCTCTGCATAAAGTCCTTAATTTCTGTTTCTGTAGGAGCTCTAAAGGGGGAATTCTTGCCTGGATTGTAAGAGATAAAATTTATTTTACAGGATAGGTCGCCGGTGAATTTTCTTAAAGCGGCAAGGTCTTCACTATCCATATTAAAGTTCGGAATGAGGATATATTCAATAGTTATGCGAAAGGAAGTTTTTCTTAGGTAATATAATAATGCCTGTTTCAGCTGAATAAGGTTATATTGATTGTTTACAGGCATTAATTGCTTGCGTTTTGCCTCAACAGCAGAAATTAAAGAAAGGGCAAGCTTGGCTTTAATTCCGCTATCTGCAAGGGCTATAATACCGGGAACAACTCCACAGGTAGAAACCGTTATGCGTCTTGGACTGAAAGAAAACCCTGCATTGCTTTGCAAAATTTGGAGTGCCATAAGAACATTTTTCAGGTTATCCATTGGTTCACCCATTCCCATTAAAACGAGATTTGTAAGCTTTGCCGTGCCGCTATTTTTTAGTTCTTTACTGGCTATAATTACCTGCCCTATAATTTCCTGCGTTTCCAAATTCCTAATCAAACCCATTTTTCCCGTAGCACAAAATTTGCAATTGCGGGCACAACCAACCTGAGTAGAAAGGCAAAGTGTATTCTTCTTCTCTGTAGGAATTAAAACACTTTCAATTATTTCGCCATCCTCTAAAAGCAAACGATACTTTACAGCTCCGTCTTGGGACACCAGTTTGCTTTCTATTTCAGGTAAAAAGAAGGAATAATTGGTCTTTAAAAATGCCCTGAATTCCTCAGGCAGATTAGTCATTTTTTCCGGTTCATTGAGATAAAACTTATATAACCAGGAAAGAACCTGCTTAATTCTATATTCAGGTAAATCGGGTTGCCTGCTGATAATACTTTTTGCCAGGTCTTCCGGCATTAAAGAAAAAATATTAGTTAGCATTCTTCCAGGATGGGAACACTAATAACCGGAAGACGGGAAAATTCATCTAAATCAATTTCCTGAATTATACCTTCCTCACTGGCAAGCATCACTTTTTTGGCTAAAACATTAAGACGGAAAACCATCATTTTCGTATTCTGATAGGTAACAAAGGTGCCAACTAAAGGAAAACCCTTGGCTTCTTCTACATAAAAATCCTCTTCAAAATTTAAACAGCACAGCAAACGCCCGCAAGGTCCGGAAATTTTGGTTAAATTACCTGCCAGATTTTGGTCTTTAGCCATTTTGATGGTAACCTGATTGAAGCGTTTTAAAAAACTGCCGCAACAATATTGTTTCCCACACATTCCAAAACCACCTAAACGACGTGCTTCATCTCTACCCGTTGTTTGATGAAGTTCAATGCGGGTTTTAAAAATATTAGCCAATTCCCGAACAAAGTTTCTAAAATCAATTCTGCCATCTGCAGTGAAGAAAAAGGTTAATTTATTGCCGTCAAACTGGTAAATTGTTTCAATCAGTTTCATTTCAAAAGGGTAATGATCCAGAACACCCAGAAAGGTCTTAGCGGCTTTATCCTCTTCATAGCTGAGATTTTTCATTTTTTCCAGGTCTTCCGAATTTGCCTGGCGTCGGATACTTAATGTTTTTCCCGTTAAAACCTGAGCATCCAATTCTTCTTCAGTGATGCCCAGATGAATTACCTGAGCTATATCGTCACCTCTTTCCACTTCTACTATAATAATGTCTTCGGGTTGAATATTCAAGCCCTTGGTATTTTGGTAATAGCCAATTCGTCCCGTTCTAAATATCACTTCTATAAAGTCCGACATTATATCCTCATATTATATATATTTTTATACAGTTCTTTTTCAGTTGCGGTGAAGCTTAAATTACGCCGCTGTTTAACTATTTCTGCCGTTTCACAAAACTCCGGGAAACGGTATTTTTCTAATTTTTCTGCTTCTCCCCAGGAAAAATCGGGAATAAAATCACGAATTAAATTCGGTCCGTAAAGATTACAACCAATGCCGATTACAGTTCCGGTATTGATACTGCAATTAATACCTGTTTTGCTGTGGTCTCCAATTATGCAACCTAAAAATTGATTTCCGGAGTCAATTTTAGCTTTATGGGTATAGGAATAATAAGCTACGGTCTTGTAAGTATTTTTCAGGTCACTATTATTGGTATCGGCACCTATATTTACCCATTCACCGATATAGGAATGCCCCAAAAAACCGTCATGTTGCTTATTACTATAACCCTGAAAAATTGTTCCTTCAACCTCTCCACCCACTTTACAAACGGGTCCGATGGAAGTGCCTCCGTAAATTTTAGCACCAATCTTAACGAGGGATTTTTTACCTAAATAAACAGGACCGCAAAGAACAGCATTAGCCATTATATATGCTCCCGTATCAATTACAACAGGTCCTTCCGAAGCATCCAAAATTACACCCGGTGAAAATTCCGCTCCTTCGCCCACCCAAACATTATAAGGATGCAAAACAGTAACTCCCGGTTCGGTTTCAAAGTAATTTTCGCCATCATAAAAATGGAGATGATAATCCCGCATAAGCATTCTGGAATTATCTTGAATGATATCTGCAAGGCAGTTGTAGAGTTTAATGTTACAGAGTTTTTTCTTCAGTTTAGCTACATCAGGAAAAATAGAAGTATCTTTCGCTTTTATAGCTATAATGTTCTGTCCTGCATATAAACAGGAACCGAAATCAAGTTTTTGTATTTGTTCCATAGCATCAGCAGTGATAACAATCCGGGAATTCAAATAAAGTTTTTCTCCTCTTACGGCAGAATTGATTATCCAATCGGGATGCCTTTCTTGATATAACGGAACAAGATTTTCGGCTATAATCACACAGGTCTCTTCCGAATCGGAAAAAATACTCTCTAACCGCTGACGCAATTTAGTTATTCCACAACGCAGGTCTCCAATACTTCTGTTTAAAGTTAAAGGATAAAAATTGGATAGTGCATCATCATCAAAGATTACGGTTTGCATTGTTATTCCTTTTATTGTTGGGTCTTTTGCCGTGCCACACAAAAATATTGAACTGACCTAGTATCATTGTAAACACCAGAAAAAAACTCTGAATAATTAGCCACACAGGATAAAACTTCATTATTTCTTTCGTAATTCCAAAACGCGAACGGGAAAAATTGAAAATGATGTTTTCTATAATAATGCGGTAAGCCAAAATACACAAAGCTAATTTATAATTAAAAAACAGCATTATCAACCCGCCCCAATATAAACAGGCAAGCGAAAATAGAATAAAATAGAACTCCGGATTGAACTTCAGCTGGTATTTCATATTGGAAGTCCAACGACTGCGTTTATTGATTAGTTGTTTCCAGGATTGAATCGGCTGAGTATAAACAAAACTGGAAGGTGAGAAATTGAAAATAATTTTATAACCCTTATTACGCATTAACTGCAGTAAATTTACATCATCCCCTGAAAGCAAATGTTTTATTTTACTAAAGCCCCCTACATCATAAAAAGCAGAACGTCTGTAAGCTAAATTTTGTCCTACACATGCCCAACTTTTACCAATTGTATAACAACCCGCTAAAGCTATATAGGATAAAGCATAATCCAAATGTTCATATTTTTGCACGAGAGATGCCTTCTTCCAATCGGGAAGAAAAGTTCTGGAATAACCTGCAACCATAGAGACATCATCTGTAAATAGAGAAACCATAGAAGAAATCCAGGTTGTCGGAACAATACAATCTGCATCAGTTGAAAGAATAATTTCTCCCTGGGCAGTATAAACAGCATCTTCCAGAGCTTTTTTTTTGGGGGAAAGGACATTTTCCCGTCCCGTAATTTTCAAATAATGTAAATTTAGACCTGCTTCAATATACTTGTTTGCTACCTCAGCGGTTTCATCTTCAGAATCATCATCGGCTAATATAACCTCAAAAAGCTCTGAGGGATAATCCTGATTGAGCAAACACAGCAATAAATCCTGTAAGTTCTTAGCTTCATTACGGGCAGCAATAACTACACTCACTGTCCTTTTTTTAAAACTGAAAACGGGTTTATAGTGCTTAAAACCATACACGAAACGGATACATAAAACAAGATAGGTTATGCAACCCGTTGAAACAAGCACACAGAGAATATAAAAAAGAATGTTATACACTCTTAACTTTCCCTCTTATTAGGGATTTCCCCAACGGGTGGGATAATAATTATAGCTTAAAGTATCGGAACGGGCAGGCGGAATATTATCCTCAATAAAGTATTCTTCAATGCCATTTTCAGAAAGGAAACCGGTTTTAGGATTGATAGTTCTCTTCACAATTTTATCCGGAACTACAAAACTATAGCGGGGATCATCACTTTTAGGCAAGCGTCCCTTATTTTCGTTACTAATTGCCTTGGTCATAATTTGACCCCAAATAGGAGCACAACTTGCACTGGCAGAAATGGCAGCATTGTTATCAAAGCCGTTCCAAATGCCTAAAGTATATTTACGGTTAAAGCCAATAAACCAAGCATCACGATGATCACTGGAAGTTCCTGTTTTTCCTGCTGCTTGCCAATAATAATTGTTTCTGGCAGCAGCTCCCGTTCCGGAAGTGACTACTGATTGCAGCAAAGAGGTCATTATAAAAGCAACTTGGGGAGTGGTAACATCATATTTTGCAGTACTACTGCGTTCCAGAACTTTTCCATTAACATCTTCCACTTTGGTAATAAACACGGGTTTAGTGCGGAAACCGTTATTGGGAAAAGTTGTGAAAGCGGAAATCAGATTGATAGGGGTAACTTCATAAGCGCCAAGAGCAGCTGAATAGTCCTCTGCTTTGGCATCAATTCCAAAACGCCGAAAAGCATCATTAACAACATCCAGTCCGAGGTCCATAACGGTTTTAACAGCCCAAACATTGTAAGAATAGGTGATGGCAGTTCTCATTCTTGTAGGTCCGTAATATTTACGGCTGAAATTTTGAGGAGTCCAATCCTTTCCATTGCCCCCTGTTAAAGTTATAGGTGCATCGTTAATAACTGTAGCGGGAGTATATCCCTTTTCAATTGCTGCCGTATAATAAGTTGGTTTAATAGCACTTCCGGGTTGTCTTTTTGCCTGAGTAATGCGGTTAAATTTACTGTGCGTGAAATTTCTGCCTCCAAGCATCGCTAAAACATGTCCGGTACTATTTTCCATTAATAGGATACCCCCTTGCAGATAACGGGTATTGATATCCACACTGTTTTTAGGAACACTGTCATAACGCATAGAGGCAGGATAACCTTTTTCAACATTGGAAAGATAGCGATTCAAAACAGAATCGGCATAAACGGAAAGGTCAACATCCATTGGAGTGTAAATCTTTAATCCACCTTCAAAAAGTTTTTCCGTACCATATTTGTGTTCCAGATACAAACGAATATGTTCAATGTAATAATCAGTTGAATATTGTTGCAGAGAACTGCGGTCACTTGTAATTTTGGAAGCGACTGCCACATTATATTCTTCCTGGGTTATTTTTTTTGCTTTCAGCATCTTTCCTAAAATCATATTCCGTCTTTCAATCAGACGGTCTGGGTGTTTCGCGGGGTTATAATAATTGGGACGTTGAATCATTCCCACTAATGCGGCTGATTCTGCCAAGGTTAAGTCGCGTGCATGTTTACCAAAATAGTATAAAGAAGCTGTTTCCACACCGTGAATTTGTCCGCCCCAAAAGATTTTATTGAAATAAATCTCCAGGATTTCATCCTTGGTAAATTCCCGTTCAATTCGTAGTGCTAAAATAATTTCCTTTAGTTTGCGTGAAAGGCGTTTATCTAAAGTAAGAAACATATTGCGTGCCATTTGTTGTGTGATAGTGCTTGCACCTTGCGAAAAATCCAGACGCGCTATATCTACAGCCAAAGCACGGATATTACCTAAAATATCAATTCCAAAATGATGATAGAAATGTTTGTCTTCCGTAATTATTAGAGCATCTATCAGATATTGGGGAAGTTCTTTTAGGGAAACCAGCTTGCGTTTTTCAAAAGCAAAAAGATAAACCATTTTACCATTTCGGTCATAAACCTCAGAACCGGAACGGAGAGTATAATTTCTCAGTTCACTGGTGGGAGGTAAACTATCGTGGTAAAACCATAAAGCGCCTACAAAAATACCTGTTATGAAGCAAAAGGCAAACCACAGATATTTCAGGACGCTATATAATTTCTCTTTAGTGCTGGCTTTCATTTTTCTTTAATTTCGGCTTTTTCGCTTTTCCTGTCTATATATAAAGTTAAGTAAGCAATTATGCTACCGCTAATCAAGGCAATTGAGAGCAGGATTGGTGTCAATACAAAAACTTTATCACTGTGAATTAAAATGGCACGAACCATAGCTAACTGTGTAAGATTATGGGCAATAGCTCCACAAATACTGATGCCGTAAATCCCAAGTCCCAAATGCAGACAACGCACTAAAAACATAACAATAATAGCAGAAATACCTGCAGTTAAGGATAACAAAGTAGAAGGACTGAGCAAAGTGAGGGTAACAATTCCGCTTAATATGGTTTTACTGATGTTAACTATAAATGCTTCTCCAATTCTATTGTGACAGATAAGATAGAGAATAACGATATTGGAAAAACCGACTCGCAGAAAAGGAAGAGGCAACATTCGCATTATAAGGTCTTCCACAATATGAATAGAAGCTGCTAAAGCCGTGTAAAAAGCCAGTTGAGTGAGTTTTGATTTATTGTGGATATTCATTGTAAATATTCTTGCACGAGGGGATTAGGTGATTGGGATAAGTCACTTGTTTTTCCGTTGAAAATAACCCTGCCTTCATTCAAAAATAAAACTTGATTGGCAATTGTCTGAATATCTTTCAGTTCATGGGTTATGGTTATCAAAGTAGCAGAGGCAGTTTCCACAATGCGGGTGATGTAATACATAATTTCTCGGGAAGTAATAGGGTCCAGTCCAGAAACAGGTTCATCAAAAATAATATAATCCGGCTCATAAACCAAAGCTCTGGCAATGCCAATTCTTTTGCGCATACCACCACTAAGCTGGGCAGGATATAGGTTTACGGTATTTTCCAGTCCAACCATTTGCAGGCATTTATGAACCCTATCTTTAATCAGAGCAGTATCTTTTTCTCCGCGTTCATAAAGTGGCAAAGCAACATTTTGCAGAACGGTAAAGGAATCAAGTAAAGCAGCATTTTGGAAAACCATCGCAAAGCGTTTTTTAGATGTTTTCCTTTGGTCTTCCGAAGAGCGGTGAATATCTATTCCATCAATAACTACACTGCCGGAAACAGGAAAATAAATGCCCAGCAGGGTTTTGATTAAAACAGTTTTTCCGCTACCGCTACGACCCAAAATAACCAAATTATTGCCATTATTAAGCGTGAAACTGATATCCACCAAAATTTCTCTATCATTCAGAGAAACGCAGAGCTTTTCAACTTCTATCATATTTATGCAGGTAAAATAAAAAGCCGATTATGATTCCGGCAGAATTTGCCATAAAATCATATAGGGAAACATCGCGCCCAGGAATAAAATTCTGATGGTATTCATCCAAACCGGCAAGCAACAAAAGAAACACATAAATTAGGATGACAGTTGTTAATTTCCAGTCCTTAAAAATTAGCCAGTATCCAAGCAAACAGCCCAAAATAGCATAAATACCTATATGTTCCAGTTTATCAAAACCGATAATATTTACGGAAGGAATATGTTGAGAGGGCAGAGATGATAAAATCCAGATGAGGCAAAACCAAATAAGAGTAGGGTATGGAGTCCGAAAGAATTTCATTTTTTAATATTTACCAATTCCCAACAGGAAGAGAGTCCTTTCTTTTTAAAAGTTGCTTTCACGGCGTATTGATTGTTATATACCCACAGGTTCAGTTTATTATTTTCCTGCAGCATATTGAAGGTTACCATATCTATATAGGGCATCTTTTTCTCGGTTAAATTATGGAAAGTAATTTCATAATGTCTTGCAGGATATTTACCAAGCGGTGTATCAACTGTTTCAGAAGCGAGCTGAACAACATTTGCCTGCCATTTTACACCGTTTGCATCAATAGGATAATTTCCCGTTTGCACTCTTCCGGCTATAACTTCTGCCAGAAAAGAATAGACATCGTGGCTGTTTTTAGCTATAGAATATTGGATAGTGCTATTATCCGATAAGCGAATCATAGTTGCTTGAGAGCTATTATGATTGTAGTTTACAATAACTTTATCATTAACATTTTTTTGACGGATAACCCGGGTATAGGTCATGGGCTGATAGGAACCGTTATGTTCAATCCGATAAATGTTGTTTAATTGAGGGGATATAGCTGTTTCTTTCAGGGATTTGGCTTTTATTTCTATAACCGGTTCATTTTCACTAATTTGGATACTTATTTCAGCCAGTTTAATTCCTAATGCCTTCATATAATATTCTGCAGTTGATGCAATTAGCAAACTGTGCCAGAGTAAAAATAGGGTTAAAAGGTATTTCAGGACAATTCTCCCGGCTTGATTTTCACCTGAATTTGTTTGATGCTTTTCTCATCTGCATCCAAAATGGTAAATTCCAGTTTATCATCATATTTGGCAGTTGCGCCAATAGCAGGAACATTATTGAAATAAGCAAGCAGAAATTCAGCTATATTATCATAGTCCTCCACCGAGATTTCTGTAGAAAAATCCTCATTAAACTGTCGGACGCTGAAATTTCCGCTTATAATATAGGTATTTTCATCTTTTTTAATCAGTTCCGGAATTTCATCTTTATCATATTCATCTCTGATATCGCCAACTATTTCTTCCAGAATATCTTCCAAAGAAATTATACCGCTTGTGCCACCATATTCATCAACCACAACTGCAATCTGTAATTTTTTCTGTTTGAACTGATTTAGCAATGCCTGCACTTTCATATTTTCCGTTACGAACCATACGGGACGCATCAATTCTTTAATAGTTTTCTTTTCGGGATACAAGAGCAGGTCTTTTACATAAATTATTCCTACAATTTCATCTATAGTGCCGCGATAAACGGGAATTCGGGAATAACCGCTGTCAATAATAATCTGTTTTAGTTCTTCAAGGTCTTTGTTTTCTTCAATAGCGGTTATTTTTACTCGTGGCACATAAATTTCTTTTATTTCAGCTTCTTTAAATCTGAAAAGACCTACCAGCATTTTCTTTTCGTGTTCTTCCAAGCTGTGACTGCTGCTTTCGGATTGCAGCAGATTATGAAATTCCTCATGGGTAAATTGCGTTCCTATATATTGGTCTACAGCTTTCCTTTTGGATATAAGTTCGCTTATTTTTTCCAAAACCCATACAACCGGGAAAAATATTAAGCGAAATCCCATCAGTGGCAGGGAAATAATTTTACTAATACTATCCGCTTTGGAAAGAGCAATCAGTTTGGGAGTCATTTCTCCTAAAAACAAAATCAGAATGGTAGTAATTATAATTTGGACTGTTACTACCGATGATTCCGTATAACCGTATTTAGTTCCGATTTGTAAAGCCAGCAAAGTTCCGAAGGAAGAAATTGCCAAGTTTACAAAAGTATTGCCTAAAAGCAAAGTTATCAGTAACTGTCTGGGTTTGCTCAGTAATTTTATAATCCTTTTTGCACTGCTTTTATCGTTATTTTCCAAGCGTTTCAGCTGAATGCGTGAAAGCGAAAAAAGAGCCGTTTCCGAGCCGGAAAAAAAAGCTGATAACGCAAAAAGGACAATTATTATAAATGCCTTACCGTCATCCACTGCTATATTTCACCTTGTGTCTGTTTTAAATAATATTCTTCTTTTTTGTTCATTTTTTCTGCATCTGCACTGCGGATATGGTCGTAACCAACTAAATGTAACAGACCATGTATCAAAACAGCGCGATATTCTTCTTCTAAAGTTCTAATTCCCTTTTGCTGAAAAAGCCGTTTTATGTCAATAATAATATCACAAATACGCACCGGTTTGGCGGAAAATCCATCTTCCTCATCCCTTTCCTCAATTGCACAAGCGGGTAAATCTGCAGTAATAAAACTTAAAATATCGGTCGTTTCATTTAAACCCCGATAGCGTTTATTGTAATGTTTCATCGTTTCACTATCTACTGTTTTAACGCATATCTGATAACTATGTTCAGGGTCTTCCCGAGAGCATATCAGTTCTGCAATTTTTTCCTGTTCAGATTCCGGTATTATTGTTTCGCCTATTAATTCCAAACTATTCATCTTTTTGTGCTTCCGGATAGTCCAGTCGTTTCCGATAAATACTTTCCAAAACCGGAATAAAGCTCTGTTTCACTATTTTCAGGTCTTTCATAGAAATCGGTGCTTCATCAAACTGTTTTTCTTTCAATAAATAAGTTATGGTATCATCAATAATTTTAGCGATATCTGTTTCGCTTTCAATTTCTTTGGCTTTAGTAGTGGATTCCACAATATCCGCCAGCATTACTAAAGCTGCTTCTTTAGTTTGAGGGCGGGGACCAGGATACCTATAGGCATTTGCATCCAGTTCTTTTCCTTCTTTATTTGCCTTTTCATAAAAATAGCGAATTATCATATCGCCATGATGTTGCATTATAATATCTATTACCGGTTGGGGAATTTTGTATTTTTTTGCCAAAGTAATGCCTTCGGTAACATGATTACGAATCAACTGAGCACTTTCATTCGGTTCAATCTGGGAATGAATTTCGCCGGAATCTTCATTATTTTCCGTAAATATTTCGGGATTGATAATTTTGCCTATATCGTGATAATAACTTCCTACTCTGGCTAAAAGAGGATTAGCTCCAATGGCTTCAGCGGCATGTTCTGCCAAATTTCCCACTACTAAAGAATGATGATAAGTTCCAACTGCCTCAGTTGCCAGTCGTTTAAGCAGGGGATGGTTAAAATCCAAAAGTTCCAATAGGGTCTGTTTTGTTGCCCTGTTCCACTTTTTTTCATAATAAGGGACAATCAATAAAATACCGGTTATACTTAAAGATGCCGAAATAAAAGCATAACCTATTGAACGCATTATAGTTATTATGGAATCTCTCTTGTAAATTCCCAGGCATATAATTACAACTAACAAAGAAATTAGTAAATATAACCAAATCATCAGATATTCATGCCACACCTTTTGTCGCCGTAAAATTAACAGACACATTATGGTAGATAATAACATTATTACCGGAGTGAATGTTTCCCAATTCAGGAAAGGACTTATTACCAATATATTACAAACACTGTAAAGAAGTCCGAATTCAAAATTGACTAAAATCGCTCCCGCTATGGCAATCATTGCAAAAGGAATTATCAGATTACTGCCGGAAAGAACAAAATTGCTGAGCACCGTTAAAATAACCAGCACAATAAAACCTAAGTTTACAGGCAGAAAATCCGCTACCGGTATCTTTTCTTCTTTGCTTTGAACTCCGTAATAGTGATTTGCCAGAAAGATAACCACGAAGATAAACATCAGCAAACCGAGGGATAAAAACATTTCCTGCAGAGGCGATTTGCGTATTTTTTGACGCTTATATGCCTCTTGCAAGGATTCCAGTTTCCTAACTTCTTCTTCTGTAACGCGGGAATTTTTGCGGACAATAACTTCGTTTTTTAAGACCATTCCTTCGCTTGGCTGAACCGTTTGCAGGGAACTTTGATTCAGTTCATTCAGCTTTTCTTCGTTCACAAGCAGATTGGGCTTGAGATACTGTTCCGTAAATTCACTTACAAAGGTTTTTGCTTCGGGAAATTTATCAATCAGTATCTCCTTTGCTTTTTCCCGGGGAAGAAAATCACTAAGCGCTCTTTTTTCCGCGTTGTCATTTTGCCAAATGAGGATACTATCTTCTTCCAGCGATTCATAAATCCCTTGATTGTATAAAGTTCCCAGTTCACGCCGCAGAGATTCGTAAATTCTATCCCGCAAAGATGAACGCAGAGTAAATTCAAGTGCTTCGGGAGAAAAGGAATAACCGGCGCGTTTTAGGTCCGAAGCGATTTTTTCCAAATCGTCAGTTGGCTCTATTGAACATAAAACAGCATAAATATTATCCAGATTGCTAATTGCTTCAAATAGCGGCTCTTCCGAAATTTCGTAGGGCTTAACAACCTGAGAAAGCACCTGCTCTTTTTCTTCAGCCAGCTCTTGAGGCGATTTGAGAACAGGAAAATCAAAGGGAGCAATTATCTCCACTTCCGAAACCTGTCCTTCTTTCAAATTATATTCAGGGTAATTAACCCGTCCAACGGCAACTATCTGGTAAATACCAACGATTATTAAAGCCGTTACTATGCAATAAAGTATGTATTTAGAATTCATAATTTTATCTTTTTTACGATATAGCTTCTCTGTCAAGTGTCATTTTTCCTTTGCGTTTATTTTTGCTTTCTGCCTGCTTTCTCTTTTATTTAATAACTATGAAACATTTAGGTAAAGATGCAGTAGCTTTATTACGGTATTGTTACTTTAGTGTTACTTTGGTGTTACGGTAGTGTTAGGGAATCAATTAGGAAAGGACTATGAATAAGTAAGTTAAACGCCTACTTTTTTACCTCTCCCGGATAACACATATTTCACAGATAAAAAAGCACACGGACTTCGTATCTTTCGTAGCTTAAATAGTACACGGATTGCGTGGATTTCATAGATTTTTTTATTTGATAAGCCATTAACTTCTAATTTGTGATGACTTTTTTTGTAGTTGGAAGATGCAGTTCCTCCCCAAGAAAAAATTTTTTTAATTAGCGGAGCTCCGTCTACACAATTTAATTCCGGGGGTTTTTTATGGCTGTCAACATACCGAAAATCTAAACCTTAACAACCCTCCAAACTTTCTAAACCCTTTTTCTCTTTTCTCTTTTTCTCATTGTGAAAATAGGTTCTTTTTTTTGTCTTTGTGAGAAGTAAAATTTGGAATATTATATCAATAACGACATTTGAACTAAGGAGAAACTATGATTCAGCTCTCAGAGCTACCTGTAAATTATGGTAAAATACATCTTCCGGCAAAAGTAGCATTGGTTGTAACCCAAAAACCCGAAAGCGGATATAATTTAATTACCATTGAATGGTTTATGAGAACTTCTCTGCAACCGCCGATGTTTGCAATTTCAATCGGCAAAACAAGATACTCTCACGAATGTTTGGAAGCAAACAGATACTTTAATTTAGTTTTCCCTTCTCTGAAAATGAAACCTCTTTTAACTTTATGCGGTTCCAATTCAGGCAGGGATATGGATAAATTTGCCGTGGGCAAAGTGGAATATATTGCAGGTAAATTGCATAAACTTCCGGTTTTGAAAGATGCTGTTGCCTGTTTTGAATGCGAAATTGTTTCCCAAATTCGCAGCGGAGATCACACAATTTATATTGGAGAAGTGCATTATTGCTGGCAAAATCCTGAGGAAGAACTGTTCTATTATCAGTAAGGATATTAAACCAAAACACTTCAGGAAATGAAGAATATATATAATAAGAAAACCAGGAAAAACTTGGTAATTTTAAGGTTTATTTCTTTGCAAAAGCACGAAAGGGCAAAAAAATGATAGCGATGGTGGCGTAAACCCCTCGGGAAAAAAGGTTGAGAAGGTTTAGAAGGTTTAGAAGGTTGAGATTTCATCAAAGCCCGAAGGGCGAAACAATGATAGCGATGGTGGCGTAAGCCCCTCGGAAAAAAACTACGACTTTTTTTTCACCGGGTTAAAACCCGTTGTTAATATCTGTCGTTCCTCCGGAACTCTTTTCCCCAATAAATATAGTTTTGTAGGTTCTTTTTTTTTCACCGGGTTAAAACCCGTTGATAATATCTGTCGTTCCTCTGGAACTTTTTTCCTATATCTGCTTAATGAATATGGAAATAATATTCACCATTTCTACTGGTCGTTACGAGTCCTCCTTGCCAAACAAATTTGATTATTGGCTAAAAGTTATTTCGGCAGTGACGACTCCTCACTTAATTCTTTCTCAATTAGCAATTCTACATTCTTCATTCATAGTAACAAATATTACCAGTGGTAATTTATTTGAATTATCGGGGTTTTATCTTGCAAATTAAAAGATAAATTAGCTTTTTTGGGTGGAGCTGTCCACCTTAAAACATCAATGGTACTTACTAAATGATTTAAGATTAATATCCCTCCAGCAACAAGAGCATAATTATCATAATCCATACTCCGATTGCGGATTTTGTTATATTCACTTCTATGGTTGGAACTGTCCCAATACCAGTATTTATCATTTCCATAGGCATTTTCATTAATATATTGCTGTTGACTTTCTGGATCATCAGGATATAAATTCATAGCTGTTTGACGCACCCAATTATTATAACCCCCAGCATCAAAACCACTACTTTCATAGCGGGCTAATTGTTTATAAAATTCTTCATTATAACCGTCCGGATTCAAATGGGCAAACTTAATGGCATATTCATAACTTTCCTGTTCCAATACCTTGCTTTCGCTATGAAAATAATAAATAGAGCCAATTATAACTGCTTCTGCAGTAAGCATTGCATAGCCGTAATTTCTGTTAGAACTGATTTGAGACCATCCTGGAACGGCAAAAGATTTTAAAGTTAAAATTCCTCTGCTTTGAGCAAATAGCGATGTAGAAAGCAGAATAATTAAAAGGAAAATGCCAAAACGCTTCACAGTTATTCTCCTAAAATTCAATTTGATAATTCAGCATTGCACCGTTTGCAGGTAAAGGAGCTAAATAAAATTCTCCGTGTTTCTTTTTAGATAAAATGGAGCTATCTATAATACTGATACCTCTGTTCAATAACATCAGCCCTAAAGCAAGCTGATTATTCATCTTGGTTTTCTGATGCCGTTTACGGAGATGCTTATATTCTTCCCATTTTTCTTCGCTTTGCCAGCTCCATTCTTCATTGCCTTGATAAGTATTGGCGGAAATGTATTCCGCAAAGGATTCAGGGTCATAATTATAAATTAAATAATAGTTGCGAGCCATCATTTCCTGAATATCATTGTAATAATCGCTATTAGGATAATTTTGCACTGCCTGATAGTGCTCATCAGGCATTCCGTAAGGCACTCCGGCATAAAGTTCGGCAAATTTCATAAAGTTCTTTTTCTGCATCTCTATTTCCCGATCAGTGGCAATAAAAGCATAAATATTTATTAAATCCACACCCAGTAAAGTAGCACCCCTTGTATTATGCCCTAAAAGCAATTCACCTGTTCCTGGTAAAATTAAAGAAGAAACAGGATACACAAATTTGGGCAAAGCTAATAAGGGAATTATTCCCCATAAAAGCAGAAGAATTATAAGACAGGTTTTCCGTTTCAAAAAGTCCACTTCAACCCCAACATCGGTGTTACATTTCCCAAAGGCATAGCAGCATAGAAATTTAAGGAAGGAACTGATTGAGAAATGTAATAACGATTAAAATTGCGGGTAACCCTTATGGCATCAAGTCCTGCTGCTAAATGATTGAAAGCCAAGCCCAAAGTGAAAAAATGTGCCATACTATAAGAGTCCTTAGCGTCGTTACGCATTTTAATATAGGTCTGACGCATCCTGCTCATTTCATGGGAATCAATAGGGATAAGGGTTTCAGTATCATTACCCCATAAAGGATAATTTCCAGTCCAGCGCATATTGGGACTATCATTTTCTCCATCAAATTTCCAGCGAATAGAATCACGCACACCTGATTCATCACAGGCAAAACGATAATACCAATCCATCCAACCAAAAACATATTGAGGATATTTACCTATGTCTTCATAAAAATGTTGAGAATTTGTCTTATCTAAGCGAAAATAGCCGTTATCATAAATATCATGTTGGTTTACACCTATCAGAATTGCCTGAATTTCATCTTGCCTACTTCTATCATACCGGAAACCCGTTATTTTAGTTCCATCTGGAGTAATATAGGTTACAATTTCGCCATTGGCATATTTTTCGTATTTTTTGGTTTTATCTTTGCCTTGGTTATCGAAATAAACAAGTCCGCCAATTAGTCCGATTTCCAGAACCGGGAAAATATAGGTTGTAAGAACTGTCTTATTGGCATAAAATTGACCGGCACCAGGAACCAGCATAGACATAGCCATAGCTAACTGGGCATTTTTCCGGTTGTAGTTTATTTTAATTAAATCGTTAGTAACAACAGAATCCCGCATTGCATTCTGCTGTTCTTCTTCTGTTTGATTTAGCCATTGGTCAATATCGGTTTTGGGTTTTTCCTGAGAGAAGAGGCAAAAGGCAAAACCGGCAATAAAAATCAGCAGGATAAATTTCTTCATTGCTAACCCCCTAAAAAATCATTTCTCTACTGCAAATTTGAGGCGTTTCGTGGAGCCGTTATTTTCCAGAACCATAATATAAACCCCGGAACTAAGTCCCAAAGTGTTTAATTCAAAATCCCTCGGGTTATTATTGGATTCGGGAATAATCATCTTTTTTACCAAAGTTCCACTAATATCATAAAGATGGAGTTTTGTTTCTCCGAAATAATTTTGCAAATTAAGCTTATAATATGGCTTCCGCACAGGATTGGGATAAATATAGGCAATTTTTTCCGTTGAACTGATACTTTCATCTCTGAAGGCAAAAGTGGCACATCCGCTTGCTCCATTTCTGTAACCGGCAAAAAGAATAGGGTTAGTGTCAATATTCTTTTTACTGTGAATAAATAACCTTCCTGTGCTATCAGGATAATACCAATTCAGGATTTTCTGTTCCGGTTGGTAATATAAATAATCGTTCTTTTTATCTTTATTTACGGATAAACACATTTCCGGAACTATTCTTCCCGTTTTATCTATAGCTAAATAACCAGTTTCCGCTAAAGGATAGAAGAGAATTTCGGCAGAACCGTTTTTTAGTGCAAAGGGAGTTTCGCAGGGAGAAATTGCTTTCGGAGCAATAACCGGAAAATGAGTTAATTTGGTGCCATCCGCTTTTAAGGCATATTGTTTGTTACCGATACCAAAAAACAGAACGGGAGAAATATCCCCTAAAGAGGAACAGGCAAGTTGACCAGGTTTTTCCTTGCTATGATTGGCAAAGATTAATTCCAGACGGTTTTGATAAATCCGATACAAATTGCCGCTATTTGCCATTACAAAAATCATCTCAATGGTCTTATCGGGATTAGTGTAAATAAGCGGTTCAATATTGCCACAAGTTTCAGGAAGTGTAAATTCACTGAACATATCCAGATTGTCTAATGTTAGAGCAGCCAAAAAGTCCGTTCCTAAAACTATAATTTTATCATCATAACCGGCAATACACTTGGCACCTTGTAAACTGATAAAATTCTGGATGGCGAAGTTTTTCACTGTATAAATACAATCTTTTGTAGTTACTATTAATGTATTATTTACAGGTAAAGGGGTAGTTGTAATAGAATCAGGAAAGGAAATCTGGTGAAAAATAGGCGTATCTAAAGACCAATCCACTAAAACCAAGGTATTTTGTTTTGACCAAACCAATTCAACATAGCCATCAGTATTGAGGTCTACCTTTTGCAGAGGATAATCTGAACGCGGAAAATTTGTAACAAACTCGCCTATAATATCCTGCCATTCATTATCCCAATAACTGAGCAGGAACATTTTGTTATCAATAAGTACAGGAATGTTGTCTTCATTGAATCCTGTTTTTATAACCGGACCGATAATAAAGGAACTGGTAGCATAATCAAAAATCTGAGTGGTATCAAAACTGCCGCTTTCTACCTTGAAACTCATTTTTTTTGCCGGATTGCCGATTTCTTTCAGATGATATAAACCGGGAACATTGAAACTATCTACCAAAGGTGGTTTGGTGACAGCTGTTAATTCCGGTTTCCAAGGTTCCTGACTCCAGTTTACAAATAAACCGTTTGTATCCAAAATGGGTTTATACTTATGAAAATATTCGTAAGGAGTTCCTGTCCAATACATAGAATAGTCACTACCCAAATCCGTAAGTCCATCTGCTTCAATTACGGAAACACCTCTGTGGTAAAAACCAGTATTAACGGTATTGGCATCAAAATTACTTGTCCAGTTGCCACTGCTATCCGTTTGCCCTTCATCATATAAAATAGCTTCATTGATATGCCAGACAAGTATACCGCCTCCAATTGCTGAACCATTTGCTTTCATAAAAGAAGGCAAAAGATAGTCATATTCGTAAGTTGGAGGTGGGGGTGAAATATCTTCAAAAGGAGTAGGATAGAGAATAACTCGTCCATCCAAAGCTCCAAAAACAGCTGTTCCTCCATCGCCATCAGGGTCTACATTGCGGTTTTCCACTAAAATATACTCCTTGCTATTTAGAGGAATTTTGTAAGTATGAGGAACAAGATTATTTCCATTTTGCATAGCACTGATAGCAGATAAGGATAATTCTGTCATTGTGTTAAAATCAGGGAATTCTTTTAATAACCCGCGTTCCAGATAACTATCCCGAAACATCAAATTGCGGGAAAAAGCTCCCGGTAAAGTTGGTAAAGCACCTTCCACATAAACCAAATCTCCATTATCCAGTTCATCTATTAAAATGCCTGAACCGCCACTATCCATAATATCAAACACACCAACCATCGGAGAAGAATTATAAACATTATACAAATCCACCATTCCTAAAGAATGACCGAATTCATGAGCTATTACTGCATTTAAGGCACCGTAGCCACTGTGAATTATAGTACCGTTTTCTTCATTTTCATAAAAATCCTGGGAAATGGTTTCGGGAACATTACAGGAATGAGAAATCAGGACTGTTCCATTATCTACTACTGCTTCTTTACCATCACCAACCTTGATAAAAAAGGATGGCAAATCTGATGGTGTATTGCCCATAATATCATGTTGCCAATCCGAACCAGAATGAATAATCATATAATGTCCATAGCTGGCAAAATCAATTTCTTCATCTATGCTATCAGCTGTCTCAAAAGCGGTTTTGAAATATTCTTCCATTCTACTGACAAATAATTCGGAACTGGCTCCCGGAGGATTATAGTAACCCATACTTTTTGGCAAAGTATAGGCAGGTATATTTTTGGGATAGACATCATAATGAAGCTCATAAGCACCGGCAGAAACAGCTAAATAATAATATTTCAATGCTTCCAGATTTGCCTCAAAATATTCTCTGTTATGTGGAGGTGCACCAACAGAATATATATAAGTTAAATCAGGTTCCAATTGAAATTTTCCATTACCCGTAGTATTGGGATCATCTGGATATTCTTCTGCAAAATCCACCAGGATAACCAATAACCGGTTAAAATTTATTTTATCCTTTTTAAGCAAGTCCTGCCTAAGATTATACTGAATTAATTGATTTTGATAAGGATGCTCTGCCGGCTTCTGAAACTGCTGTGCTTTTTGTAAAAACATTTTTTGTGCTGATAACAATGCTGCTACCAGCACAAAAAAGATCAGGATTGTATTCTTTTTCATAATTTTATCGGGAAAGTTGAAGTCCGCTTCAACTGTATGTTGTAAGTCGTTTGCACCTTCATTATTTTATTCCCAAGAAATTTCTTCACCGGTGCAAAGGACTAATAACAGCTTTATGATCATATTACCGTAAAAATTAGCGGTAACGAAGTAATTTTGTAGAATTTGAACGATGAGGGCATTGTTCTTCCGGTGTCTTTGAACGAGGGAAATATCGTTCTTCCTATGTTAGAACTCAAAGCCCAGAGAGAAGATTTTATTATAATCGGTCATACCCCCTGCAGGAACCATTGCAAAATCAAACCCCAGTTTATACCGTTTACTGAATTTGTATTGAACACCTACACCAAAACTGGCACCTTCAACCTCACCAACTTTATCAGAGAAATATCCTCCCCTCAAAGAAATCAGATTCAGGTAAGTATATTCTGCTCCAACTCCATAAATTGTTTCATCAAAATACTTCCAGCCAGTAATAAATCTTTCGTAGAGAGGATCCTCATTTGCCAATATTTTACTCATTTCCGCAGTTGCAATTAAACGTCCCATTGGGTTATCAAAAATTTTATAACCCAGTCCGGCTCTGAAAGTTAAAGGAGCCGGATCAGATTGCTCTTCATCAATATATGTAATATCCGGACCTATATTTTGCAAGACAACCGAAGCATTCAAATTATCTACAAGTACATCTTTGAATAAAGCACCTACATCAAAAGCAAAACTAAAAGCGGAACCTTCCGTTTCCGTTAAACCAGTTCCAGGACCCAGGTAAGAGTATAACAATTTAAAGTTACCTCCCAATCCAATCTTTTCCGGAACTATTTCATAACCGTAACCTAAAGCACCGGCAACTTCATAAGTATGAAAATCACCGAGCTCAACATTTTGAGCATTGGTTTGAGGTTGTGTTCCTTCATCCAACCAAATAATATGGGCATTGATGTTACCAATTCCATAAAAATAGTTATTAAAGCCCAAATATTCATAGAAGATGTCATCAACCCCAGAACCTTGTAACCAAGGTATGTGAGTTGCTGCAATTTGAGTATGACGGTTAAAAGCTGTTGCCCCTGGATTCCACCACATTGCATAAGCGTCATCTGCAATGGCGGAATAGGCACGTCCCATAGCATTAGCACGAGCTCCTGGTTCAAAGGTTAAGAATAACATTGTTGCCTGAGAAATTCCAGACAAGGCAAAAGGTAGAATAAGCATCAGCAATACGCTGAATACTATAGCGTGGCGCTTAAACATTATACCTCCACAGGTTTTGTATAAAAAGTTTCAGGTTTAAAGAAATATCACCTGAAGTGTGTGATTTGATTTTATATAATCTAATCTGCGAGAAATAAATATCAGTTTAGATTATGCCTCTTCTACAGTCAACTACATTAGTTTAGGACTTATCCCTATAGCAAGTAAATGTTTTTTATCTCCTAAAAAAAACTTTGGTGCCGAAGGCCGGAATCGAACCGGCATGAGCTATTGCCCGGTGGATTTTGAGTCCACTGCGTCTACCAGTTTCACCACTTCGGCATACTCTTTTGCCAAAAAAACAAGCTCGGTTTAACTGTCAAGTAAAAAGGCATTTTGCCCAAATAGATAAATAAATTCGCTAAAAATAATATAATCCTTTTACCCCAAAAAGCAAATTCACTGCTGTAGCAGAGAAACAAGCAAGCCGAGAATTGCTTTGACATTTTTACATCATTTCATAATCTTGTATTTCATAAGAGTTGTAATAATTCAAGGGTTTATAAACTGTATGCAAAAGGAGAATAAAATGCTAACTAAACTCTATGTGCATAACTAATAATGAAGCAGTTTAACGGAACCGTTTTTTGAGGCAACTGATGATTATCAGATGATATTTTTAATAACGCATAACCCCAAAATAAGCTATAGTGAACTGGCAAGAATTACCGGCAAAAGCATTGCAACAATTAAAAGGTTAATTTGTAAGCTTAAAAAAGATGGCTTAATCAAACAAAGCGGTTCTCCCAGAGGAGGAGAGCGGATTTTAACAAGGGATTAAAATAGCTGAAAAAATTAGAGATTTCATTATGCATTTAAGTCGCCTAATTTCTCTATGGTATAAAGCAGATAGAATTTAAAATGAACAATACAGCAAAAAATAGTTGATAAATATCTTAATTAATTGGATTGCGGAATTCTGATTTGCAAATGCTTAAAAGTATAAATTCATTTAGCAACATTCAGTTTCTTTATCAAAGAAAGAATTTGTCAATCCATTGTTCTTCAACTGCATTATTCGGGCTAAAGTAAAAAAGGAAAGTAGTTATGCTAAATTTACAGGTTATATACAAACCGGATGAATTACCGGAAAATATTTCACAAAAGGATTTAGTAGATTTTCTATATACGCATTTGGAAAGTTTCGGGGATGCACCTTCAGCCATTAACAAAGCCATTGATTATGCTTTTTCAGCGGAAAAAGGGAAGGGTGGATTCCTCATTTTGGCTTTTGCAGAAGATAAACTCTGCGGGGTTTTAGTAATGAATAAAACAGGGATGGAAGAATATATTCCCGAAAATATTCTGGTATATATTGCTGTAGAGAAATCAATGCGCAATATGGGAATAGGGAGTAGTATATTAAAAAAGGCAAGGGAAATTGCTGATGGAGATATCGCACTTCATATAGAATATGAGAATCCGGCAAGGCATCTTTATGAAAGATTCGGCTTTACTTCCAAGTATGCTGAAATGCGTTGGCAGAAAAAGGATTAACAGTTTTACACCTTACTTTTCTATCAGCAATATTAGTGGTTAAAGATCAATGGTCTTATAATCAATAAACACCTAATTTGCAAGTCCTAAAAGCACTTATAAAGCGGGAAAGTTATATCCTGATTGAAATACTAAAGCATTGCTTACCCAATACTGATGCCATTAGCAATGGGTAAGCAATGAGTGAGTAATGCTATTAGGGAAGGCAATAGTTATGCTAAGGTAAGAGATTGTCCTAATGCAAGATAGTAATTTTTTTAGTCCAAGAACTTCCTGAGGCAAAAAGACGCAGAATATAATTTCCGTTAGCTAACAAATTTCCTTTTTCATCTCTACCATCCCAGAAAAGGTTATAGTTACCGCTATCTTTGGTTTCATTTAAAAGCGTTCTTATTTTTTGCCCTTTTATATTGTAAACTTGCATTAAAACGGGAGATTTTGAGGGAATTCCATAGAAGATTTTAGTGCCAGAATCAAAAGGATTGGGAGCAAATGAATAAAATCCTGCTTTAACAGGTATGGAAGGTGTTTGATTTCCGTTATCATTTATTTCTATAACAGCAGGTCCATAAAACGAATTATATCCATCGTAATCTACAATTTCCAGCCAGTAATAGTAGATATTATTGGAAGTAACCTGGTCTGTATAGGTGTATATTTGTAATTGTGAAGAATTCGTTGCCGGAATAAGGTAATTGAGATTACTGGCTGTGTTCAAATCTGATTGAGTAGCACGGTAAATATAATATCCCATAATATTTGTTTCGGATTGAGTTACCCAAGTTATTCTAACAGTGGAAATACCACTTTGTGTTAAGGAAAAAGAACTTAAAGTTACAGGCAAGGTATCATCTCTTTCTTTACCGATATAGTAATATACATCTTCTTTGGCATTGGGGAAACTATGTGCAATAAAGGAAATCTCTCTGGGATGGGCAGGATTCCAAATAGTGTGCAATGGTTCATTACTGTTTGATAAATATACTTTTGGGAAATTATGAACATTCCAATTGTAGTTATCATCCTCATCTTCACTCCAGTAAAAGGTTACTTTTTTAGAACCATTGAAATTCCCTTTAAGATACCATTTGCGTTTAACATACTCACCATTATTCTGAAAAGGAAGAGAATCTGCCAGAAAATTATACATCAGAGTACCATTTTTGTGAATAACGGTTTTTTTTACATCGGGACTATAAAAACCATCTACTCCTTGAGGTAAAACCGCGTAATTAATATCTCCTTCAAGGAGTTCCAGAGTAGATACAACTGTTATAGGGTGAGTTAAAGTTACACCTGCGGGATTATCAAAAATAATGTCATTTACAGTATAAGCATTTGGCGTTGGGTTAAAATCTCCGGTTTGCTGATGTTCGGTGCCATTAAAAATGTAGTTACCATTGCTGTTATAATTTCTTGTTCCTACCTGCACACTGCCTTTATTACCAGTAGACCAAAAACCATCTGGATTAGCGGTTGCAATAGTAGAACCATCTTCCATAGAAAAAGTTCCTGAGCCATACCATGCTTCCTTGATAATGTGTACATCAAAATATAGTGTAGTTCCGCTATGAACCAATGCGGTATATATAAGTTTTACATTTTTGCTTAAGGTTATGCCTGCAGGATTATTAAAATCTATACCCAAAACCAGATCCGGTGTCTTCATTCCAGTTATTTGAGGTTCAGTTCCATTATAAATAAGATAAATTTGGTTAAAGCTGATATTTCCACTGCAATTTAATGAGCCGTCTAAACCTTGAGTATTGGCTGTAGCAATGATGCTTCCGTAATTAGTAGTAAAAGAACAATTGCCGGTTATTGAACCCTGATTTCCAAAGTTAATTCTTCCATTAGAATTTATGTATACATTACAATTATTAGGAGCTGAGGAGGTGATAATACCGTTGTTTTCCAGTATTCCTCCATGTACTTTTAGGGAAGAAGAACTGCTATTTGCTGTTATAAATCCATTGTTAATTAATGTTGAACCGCTATATGTTTCAATTACTCCAATTTCGCAATTTACTGAAGGATTAATGGTTAATATAGCTCCCGAGGCTAATTGCAATGTTCCTACTATAACAAGACCCCCTTCAATAATCATAGAACTGTTCATAGTAACTGTCTGGTTTGATATATATATTGTATTGACAAAAGGGGAAGAGGGAAGTTGTGTTGCATCAATCCAACCAATACCATTATAGCATTCCCATAATTCAAGGGTTTCAAAATTTCCGCCCCATTTTGTTCTATAATCTCCTGTATTGTAACAGAATAAATTAGTTGCAGCTATGGCAAAAATTGCGATAGCAATCAAGCACTTGACACAATAATGTCTAATTTTCATATTGTTTTTGTAAGGCATAATGTAACCCCTTGATCTATACAGTGTTAAGATAGAAATTAAATAGATAAGTTAAATTCAAACCCAAACTTTTTAATGGTGGCATAGTGTCAATCATTTTTATGTTTTATAGGGGTTAATTGTTTGTATATAAATAAATAAGGAATAAAAGTCAGATATTATACTGTGAAAAAAGGGTTGACGGTATTGCAGGAAATTAAAAAAAGGCGCTAAAGGAGAAAAGTATTGCCAAAGCGAAAGATTATTGTTGCCATTGACGGTCCTGCTGCTTCAGGGAAAAGCACAACAGCCAAAGAATTGGCTAAAAAATTGGGATATGTATATCTTGATACAGGAGCTATGTATCGTGCTTGTGCATTACAGGCAATACGGGAAGGAATTTCTCCCAATGATATTTCATCCATAGTGCGTATGCTGGAAAAAATAGATATCCAAATATCCTATACTGAAGAGGGAAATATTATTTGGTTAAATGGGGAAGATGTAAGCCAACAAATTCGCACTCCGGAAATATCAAGTTCGGCTTCGGCTATTTCTGCAATTCCTGCAGTCCGCTATAAAATGGTTGAATTGCAACGCAAACTTGGGAAAAATGGGGGTGTTGTTTTGGAAGGTAGAGATATTGGAACTTATGTATTTCCCGAAGCTGAAGCAAAATTTTTTATGGTGGCTGATTTGGAAGTGAGGGCAAAACGCCGATTTAAAGAGCTGGCAGAAAAAGGGATAAAAACCAATTATACAGATGTCCTAAAGGAATTAAAAGAACGTGATGAAGCAGATGCCAACAGGTCTCTTGCACCCTTAAAACCTGCAGAAGATGCTATTTTAATAGATACAAGCAACTTAACTATTGAAGAACAAGTGCATAAGCTTTACGAAATAACCTGCAGAATAATAGAAAAAATAGATAACAACAATTCGGATAAAGAACCTGGGGAAAGAAAAATCAAGATACGTATAGCTAATTATTTGGGTTATTGTTTTGGTGTAAAACGAGCAATTCAAATGGCGAAAGATGCAAAAGTAACTGAAAAACCTGTTTATACTTTAGGAGAGCTTATTCATAATCCTGCTATTGTTCAAGAACTTGAAGAGCAGGGAATTCATATTGCCAATAAAGCGGAAGAGGTAAAAAACAGCACGGTTATTATTCGTTCACATGGAATCACGAAAGAAGAATATAAAATACTAAAAAAAAATAATAACGAAATCATAGATGCTACTTGTCCTTATGTAATAAGAACACACACTATCCTGAAGCATCTTGTTAAGGAAAATTATCCCGTATTAATTCTGGGTGATAAACAACATCAGGAAGTGATAGGACTACGTTCTTATGGAAATGAAAAGACATTTGTAATCGGAGAAGACGATCCCATCCCGAAAATTAAAGAAAAGCGTTTAGCTATAGTGGTACAAACTACCCAAAGGATAGAAAAGCTTCAGGAATTGGTATATAAATTGCTCTCAAACTTTAATGAACTGAGAGTGTTTAATACTATCTGTTTAGCAACAACACAAAGGCAAAAAGCGGCAGAGGAACTTGCCCAAGAAAGTGATGCAATGTTCGTAATCGGCGGTCTGAAAAGTTCCAATACATGTGCTTTAGCGAAGTTGAGTTCAGTTTATTGTCTGACTTATCATATAGAAGATGAAAAACAGTTAGCATCTATTGATATTTCGCCATATAAATCTATTGGTATCACTGCCGGAGCTTCCACTCCGGAAGAGATGATTATAAAAGTTTATAATGTATTATTACAAAAAAGCGGGGATTTTAAGACTGTAACAAGTATTGAAGAAATCCCTATGTTTAAGGAGGAATCATGTTAATACATGATCAAAACACAGTCCCACCCGAAAGCAAAGAAACGGAAAATACCAATCCTGAAGTAGAAACCGTTTTAAGCGTCGGTGAAGACGAAATGTCAAAATTTACAGTTGAGGAAGAAATCAAAGAAGAAGAACCCACAGAAGAAGAACCCTCAATTGCCATTCCCGAAGAAATGTTAAGTGAAAATCCCGAAACAGCTGTTTCGGAAGAGGCAAAACCTGAAGAACCTGCTCCTGAACCTGAACCTGAACAGGAAAAAAAGGAGCTTACGCAGGAAGAAAAAGAGCATCAAGAAATGCTTTCTATGTATGAAGAATCTTTCTCCAGTTTCAAGAAAGGTGAAATTATAGAAGGCACGGTTGTGGATATTACCGATAAAGATGTCCGTGTGGATATTGGTTTTAAGTCCGAAGGTATAATACCAATTTCCGAATTTGCCTATACCGGAATTCCGGAACTCAATTCCGTAATTAAAGTGTATATTAATGAAATTGAGAACGGAGAAGGTAAGTTGCTACTTTCTAAAAAGAAAGCCGATTATATGATCAATATTGAACGCATCAAACAGGCATTCGCCGATAAAAGTTCATTAAGCGGAATAATCCGTCGGCGCGTTAAAGGTGGAATGATTGTTGATGTTTTAGGTATAGAGGCATTTTTGCCTGGTTCGCAGATGTCCTTAAAACCGATTCCCAATCTTGATCAGTTCATCGGTAAAGAGCTATATTTCAAAGTGGTGAATATTGATGAGGAACACCACAATATAATTCTTTCCCGGCGTCAGGTTTTAGAAGAAGAAGCAGAACAAAAAAGACAGGAATTGCTCAGAAAAATTCAGATAGATGCGGAACTGGATGGAGAAGTGAAAAATATAACTCAATACGGTGCCTTTATTGATTTAGGCGGAATTGACGGTTTATTGCATCTTACAGATATGAGCTGGGGTAAACTGAATCATCCTTCAGAAATGCTCCAAATTGGCGATAAAGTAAAAGTGAAAGTGATAAATTTTGATCCTGAAACAAATAGAATTTCCTTAGGGATGAAACAACTGGTTCCCCATCCCTGGGAAAACATAGAAATTAAATATCCCGAAGGTAGTAGAGTAACCGGCAAGGTTGTAAACTTAAAACCCTTTGGTGCTTTTGTTGAACTTGAACCAGGTGTTGAAGGTCTGGTACATATTTCAGAAATGAGCTGGACAAAAAAGATTACCGATGCTCATAAATTCTTAAAAATTGGCGAAACAATCAATGCTATAGTGCTGGATATTGATAAAGAAAACAAACGAATTTCCTTAGGTATGAAACAAATGGAACCCAACCCCTGGCTTACTATTGAAGACCGCTATCCTATTGGAACAATTCTAACTCGTAAAATTAAGAGTTTAACTGCTTTTGGTGCTTTTGTGGAAATTGAAGAAGGTATTGACGGCTTAATTCATATTTCTGATATCAGCTGGACTAAAAGAATTTACCATCCTCGCGAAGTATATAAGAAAAATCAGGAAGTTGAAGCAGTAGTTCTTTCCATAGATAGAGCTCAACATCGTGTTGCATTAGGTGTAAAACAACTGGTTCCTGATCCCTGGGAAACATTAGATCAAAGCTTACCTATCAATACTGAAGTAAAGGGGAAAATAGGCAAACTTATTCCTAAAGGTGTATTAGTTGATATTCCTGTAAATAATGATGTTGTAGAAGGTTTTGTTCCTGTTTCGCATCTGGCAATTCCCAAGCTGGAACATAGCGAAGATGCTTTTTATATCGGAGAAGAAATTCCCTTAAAGGTTATTGAACTGGATATGGAAAATCGGCGTTTAATTCTCTCTGTTAAGGCATTCTTCTTCTCTCGCGATCCTAAACTGCAGGAAGAATATATAGCCCTTCATGAACAGTATATGCGGGAAAAAGTTGCTCGTCAACAAAAGAAAAAACAGGAAAAAGAAACTCGCGATAAGAAATTCGTTCAGAAAAAGGAAGAGGAAGAAACAAAGAAACCAGAAGAAAAAGAAATTACTTCTGAAAAGACGGAATTAAAAAAGGAAGAAATACAAGAAACTATAGGGTTAAAAGAGGAAAAAATAACTGAACCGGAACAGACAATAACAGAAAAAATTCAGAGCAAAATAGAAGAACAGGAAGAAACAAAAGAAACTGAAACCATAGAAATCCCAATTACGGAAGAACCTGAACCTGTAGAAATGCCTGGAGAGGGAGAACCGGAACCTATAGAAATACCTGTAATAGAGGAACCAGAACCAATAACGACAGAAGAAATACCCGTGGAAATTGAAGCTGAAGAAGAAAAGATAGAAACAGAAGAAATTTCTGTGGAAATTGACGCGGAAGAAGAAAAAGCGGCAGAAGAAATTCCTGTGGAAATTGAAGCTGAAGAAAAGATAGAAACAGAAGAAATTCCTGTGGAACCTGTAATTCCTGAACCCGAACATATAGAACCGGAAGAAATAACTATTATAAAAGAAACTTCTGAAGAGGAAAGAGAAGCGGAAAAAACTGAAAAAGAAAGAGAAGAATCCGGGACAATAGTGATACCTATTACAGACGAAACAGAAGAAAAGAAATCTGAACCTTTAGCAACGCAAGAGGAAACCAAAAAAGAAGATTAAATAAAATTATAACAGCTCATCAAAGTTTAACATTCCTGGGAAGGAAAATAGTATTTACGGATGAGTAAAGGACCTTTTATGAAAAAAATGGCAATATTGCTAGCTATATTTCTGCTCCTGTCTTTTAGCTTAAGTGCAGAATTGATTGCTGAAGGGAATAGTAAAAATTCCGTATCCCTGCTTATTGATAATGAAAGCGAAACCATTCTGGAATACCGGATAAGTGAATTTGAAAAAAATATGATCACTATAGAAGGTGAGGAATGGTATCAAATTCGTCTGCCTAAAGAAGGAATAACTCAAGATAAGGGCTATCCTGAATTGCCTGTTTTTAACCGCAGTATTATTATTCCGGATCAGGCATTGATGGCGATTGAGGTCTTTGATCTTGAATTTAAGGACTATCCCATCAAGGTAGCTCCTTCCAAAGGGGTTATTACGCGTGATATAAATCCAGCTACAATTCCTTACACTTTTGACAATGTCTATCAGGAAAATTCTTTCTATCCTCAAAAAATGGTTGCTTTATCAGAGCCCTATATTTTAAGGGATTTTCGTGGGATAACGGTTTTAACTACTCCTTTTGCCTATAATCCAGTTACGGGAACTTTAAGAGTTTATACTTCTTATAAAGTGAAAGTTTATAACCAAGGAAATGATACCGTAAATACTTTCAACCGTTCCCGGACTTCTGTTTCCCGTAGTTTTTGCCCTCTTTATGAAAACCATTTTTTGAACTGGAATTCCTATCGTTATACTCCTGTAGATGATTCCTACGGTAAATTACTGGTTATCTGTCATTCAAGTTTTTTAACTCAGATAGCTCCCTATGTTAATTGGAAAAGGCAGAAAGGGATAGATACGGAGTTAGTGGAATTCAGCACAATCGGAACTACTGCCAATCAACTTAAGGCCTATATTCAAAATCGCTATAATGCAGATAATTCTATTACCTTTGTGCAACTGGTTGGTGATGCACCTCAAATTCCAACTCTTTCTTATAGCGGAGGAGGAAGTGATCCCAGTTTTTCTCTTGTAGCAGGTAGTGATAATTATCCCGATATTTTTATCGGTAGGTTTTCAGCTCAAACTACAGCAGAAGTAACAGCGCAAGTGAATAAAACAATCCAATACGAAAAGGACTTGAATACTTCGGCTACTTGGCTATCCAAAGCAATGGGAATTGCTTCTGCTGAAGGAAGCGGAGGTCAGGGTGATAATGGTGAAAGTGATATCACCCATATGAATTTGATTCGGACTAAACTGCTAAATTATGGCTACACCAGTGTGGATCAAATTTATGATCCAGGTGCCTCTGCTTCCACGGTTACTACTAATGTAAACACCGGGCGGGGTTTTATCAATTATGTAGGTCATGGTTCCGATACTACCTGGGGAACAACAGGTTTTAGCAATACTAATGCTTCAGCTCTTACTAATGGCAATAAAGTTCCCTTTATTATGGATGTTGCCTGTGTGAACGGTAATTTTGTTTCTATTACCTGCTTTGCTGAAGCCTGGATGAGAAATGCCAATGGGGGAGCAGTTGGCATTTATGCCAGTTCTATAAATCAATCCTGGGCTTCTCCTATGCGAGCTCAAGATGAAGTTACAGACCTTCTGATCTCTGAAACTCATACTACATTAGGGGGGTTGTATTATAACGGTTCCTGCAAAATGATGGATGTTTATGGGTCTGATGGTGTTAATATGTTTAAAACCTGGCATATTTTCGGAGATGCATCTCTTCAGGTCCGTTCAAAGACCCCTCTGGCAATGACAGTTAGCCACCCTACATCCATAACTTCAGGAATAAATAATATTACTATCTCTACAGGGGTAGCAAATGCTCTTGTGGCAATAACCTATAATAATACTATTTACGGCAAAGCGGTTACCAATAGTAGTGGTTCGGCAATTGTTAATATCAGCAATCCTCCATCAGGAGAAATTACATATACAGTAACGGTTACTGCTTTTAATAGAGTAACTTACACTGGTTCATTACAACAGGTTAATGTTCCTCCGGACCAACCTCGTTTTGTAGCAGAATGGGAACCCGCTCAAGGTTCAATAATTCGTTATCCTTTTGGTTTGCCCTATTCTCTGATAGCTGATTTAGCTAATAATTGTCTATTGTATGTAATAGTTTCCAGTTCCTTGCAGTCAACCTGTAATTCAGCTCTTGTTTCCAATGGTGTTAATATGGCTAATGTGCGTTATATTGTTACGGATAATGATACCTATTGGATAAGAGATTATGGACCTTGGACTATTATGAATAGGGAGAATAATCTCCAATTGATTGATTTTACCTATAATCGTCCTCGTCCTTATGATGATGCTGTTCCTCTTGCAATAGCTAATTTCCTGGGAGTAGATTTATATAAGATGAATATTACTCATACAGGCGGTAATATTATGACCGATGGACAGGGAAAAGCAATGAGTACAGACCTGGTGTTAACGGAAAATACTTCCCTCAGTCAAAATGATATAAATATTATGTTTAACAACTATCTTGGAGTTACTGATTATCAATTGTATCCCGATCCCAATAATACATATATAAACCATATTGACTGCTGGGCAAAGCTTCTGGATGTAGATAAAGTTATTATTCGCAGTGTGCCAACAAACCATTCGCAATATAATGCTATTGAAGCAGTAGTAAATCAATGGGAAACAAAACTTTCCAGCTATGGCACTCCCTATAAAATTTATAGGGTATATACTCCTAATGATGAACCCTATACCAATTCCTTTATTTTGAATAAGCATATTTATGTGCCTTTAATGGGGACTGCTAATGATGCTTCTGCTATTCTTGCATATCAAAATGCAATGCCAGGTTATATTGTTACTGGATATTTATACAGCAGTTTTGAGTCCACAGATGCAATACACTGCAGGGTTAACACTATTTTTGATGATAAAATGATTTCTCTTAAGCATATTCCTCCAGTTCTTTCTTCCGTTGCACAGTCCCTTACCTTAAGTGCCAATATTACTCATACTAATGCTCTAAGTCCAAGTGCAACATACATTTCCTGGAAAATCGGGAAAAATGGAATCTGGCAAAATAGTAACTTGACTTTACAAAGTGATGGAAATTGGGTAACTAATCTTACGGCTCCGGTTATTGGCGATACTCTTTTCTATTGGTTTTCGGCAACGGATGTAACAAATCGTAATGTTACTTTACCTCTTTGTGCGGAATACGATCCTTTTATGTTAATCGGAGTTTATGTGCCTGCAATTAGCCAACCACAAGTGCAATTGCAAGTTCAGGATGCCAATGTTAGAATATCCTGGAATGCAATTCCTTATGCCAATAATTATGTTATCTATTCTGCAAATTCACCGGATGATGTTTTCCTGCCTGTTGGTTCTACTTCTGCAACTTTTTGGGAAACACCTTTAAACACAGAGAAAAAGTTTTTTAAAGTAGTAGCTCAAAGAGTTGTAAGGTAAAAAAAGTTTTTTCAGAATTTTCTTTACTGAATGTTTGGAATAAAACAGCGATGGCAATTGCTATTTATTTTCCAGCAGCTGCATTATTTTTTCCGCTACATTTTCACCGAAGAGAGCAGGATGAGTTTCTGGTGGTTTAAAATTATTTACAGCGAAAGGAAAATCCCGAGAAAAAACGGGTAACAGAAGATTCCATCCGCTTTGGACTGTTTCTACCCATTCTGTTTCAGGACGAAGAGTAACACAGGGCTTTTGTAAAATATATGCTTCTTTTTGAATTCCTCCGGAATCGGTAAAAATCATCCGAGAATGTTTCATCAGAAGCAGAAAATCCAGATATGCTTGAGGTTCTATCAAACGGATATTGCTAAAACGGTTGTTTTTCATATTATTAAGAATATTAAGCGTGCGGGGATGAACCGGAAAAATTATTAGTTGTTGTAAGGCATCCAATCCTGAGAGAATATGATATAAATTATCAGAATTATCTACATTATAAGGTCTGTGCAATGTCAGAAGACAGTAGTTTTCATCCTCCAATTGCAAAGTAGATAAGACATTTGCTTCTTCTTCCGCTTTTTTTATTCCGAAAGAAAGTGAATCAACCATTATATCCCCAACCAGAAATGTCTTTTCCAGCAAACCTTCTTTGCTTGCATTGTGCATAGCTGTTTCTGTGGGAGCTAATAAAATATCGCTTATATGATCAGCTACAATCCTGTTTATCTCTTCCGGCATACTTTTATTATAGCTTCGTAATCCGGCTTCTATATGAGCTGTTTTAATTCCCAGTTTGGCAGAGGTTAAAGCTCCTGCAAGAGTAGTATTGGTATCGCCATAAACAATTGTTATATCCGGTTTTTCTTTTATTAAAACTGGCTCCAAAGCATTTAATATACCTGCAGTTTGAGTGCTTTGGCTGCCGGAACCAACATTAAGATTATAATCCGGAGCAGGAATTTCCAAATCCCTGAAAAAGACCTCATTCATTTGAATATCGTAATGCTGTCCACTGTGAATAATTACTTCCTGATGGTGTTTTCTAACTTTCCGGGAAAGAGGAGCCAATTTTATAAATTGAGGTCTGGCTCCTACAATTTGCACTATTTTCATATATAAATCCTTATCTATGTATAACTAATGTAGCTTTAAACTGAATATGATGTAATCCATATAGATTCCTGCTTCCTCTGCAATAACAGGTTATCTGTATATCTTAATCCTCTTCTGCGCCTTAATAATTCAAAGGTTTTTACTGTCAAGTAGGAAAGGATTTTGCTTTAGTATGGTTAATGCTGTAAAGCGTAATGAAAGGAACGATAAAATAATCCTTTGCCGAAGAAAGAAACCGATTAACTTGTTAAGCGATGGTTAAATGAAATGGATTTTTTAATGCTCAGGCAGGAATAAGAAAAAATATAGTAAACTATGCTGTTATCGGATAGAGAAAAAATAAAAATAGAAGGAGCAAATAAAAGTGAAGAAATTATTAATGATTGCAGTGTTGTTATTCGTTACCTGTTTAAGCCAAGGGCAAATACAGAGCAGTAAACCTAAGGAAGAAAGCAGAACTACCGGTTTGGGTTTTCATTTCGGAACCGTCTCCGGGAATGGATTTAGTTATCGTAAATATTATAATAATAAGAGTGGCTTACAAGTTACTTTAGGGGGATTTACCTCCGGCTCTAAAGAAATTGATAGCTCAATTTATGGCAATTATAATGGTGCTTCTACGATCACTATTACTGAAAATGGAAAAAAAACAAAGTTAAGTTCTGCAATCAATTATGTGCGGACATTAGATACCAATCAAGTAGGTAGGTTTTATATTGTTGCCGGCGGCTCACTGCTCAGTTCTTTTATCAGGCAATATGAAATTGATTATCAAATAGTAAATAAGGCATATTATACAATTATAAAAGACCATCCCGAAAGAAAAAAATGGGATAGTGAATATGCATATTATTTTGGTTTCGGTTTAGGTTTTGATTTTAATATGGGGCAGAATTTTCATTGTGCAGTGGAATTACCTCTCACAATTGACGAGGATAGCGAAATTAGAATGTATATTCCCCAAGCAGGGATTTACTACTTTTTTAAATAATATCATTTTCAGAGAGAAAATCCTTTTGTAAACTTGATTAAGCAAGAATACAAAGATAAAAAAGCAGTTAAAAAAAAGATATATCAAAAATGATGAAGCCCGTAAGTTACTTTCGGGCTTCCTATAATTATCTGTAATCCTTGTGTTAAATGTATCTTATAAACGCTTAATCAGCTATAAGTTTTTTATTCTCCGATAATTTTTACCAAAACCCTTTTATCGCGCATACCGTCAAATTCACCATAAAATATTTGTTCCCAGGTTCCGAAATCCAATTCTCCGTTGGTTATGGCAACCACAACTTCTCTGCCCATAATTTGTCTTTTCAAATGAGCATCGGCATTATCTTCAAAACCATTATGACGATATTGGGAGTAGGGTTTTTCTGGAGCTAATTTTTCCAGCCATGTCTCAAAATCACTATGGAGACCTTTTTCGTCATCATTGATAAAAACGGAAGAAGTAATGTGCATAGAATTTACTAAACACAAGCCATCTTTTATTCCGCTTTCGTGTACGACATTTCTCACCAGAGGAGTTATGTTTATAAATTCCCTGCGTTTATCGGTTCTGAAATGCAGTTCTCGGCGATAACTTTTCATGGACAAAGGGGTTGAGAATCCAAATAAGTGGACATCTCTGTAGGGCTGTCAAAAATCAAATCGGCTCCAGCAGCTTGGAGGTCTTTTTTGTTTCCATAACCCCATGCAGCGCCTATAGCAATCATTCCTGCATTTTTAGCGGTCTGAATATCTACAACGCTATCTCCAACAAGAGCAACATTTTGCGGTTTTACAATTAAGCGTTGGGCAAGTTCCAGAGCTACGGTGGGATCAGGTTTTCTGGGTTTATTGGGTTCTTCACCGCTGTAAACGCCAAAAGGATTTTTAGTATGGCGAATCATTGTTCCCCGGAAGAAATGACGAATCATTTTCTTTGTAAAATAATGTGGCTTGTTGGAAAGAATTGCCAGTTTCATTTTACGGGCTACAGCTAATTGAATGAGATACAATACACCGGGGAAAATATTGGTATGCAGATACCATTCAATATCGTAATGATCCCAGAATTTTTTAGCAAGAGCTTCAATAATTTCCGGGGTTCTTTTATCTTCCGGTAAAACTTTTCTTGCCAATTCCATATGTCCATCACCGATAAAGGTTTTATATGCCTCTACCGGATGTTCAGGGTAGCCAAGTTCTTTTAAGGCAGCATTCATTGCACCTGCGATATCAACAACGCTGTCAATTAAAGTGCCATCAAGATCAAAGATGATGGCTTTGATTTGAGGTTTTGTAGTCATTCTTCACTTCCTTTCTCTTTATTTTATTTTAAGATATGGATTCATTTTTTAGTTCCTCAGCATTGGCAATGAATATGTGAGGGAAGGGAATTGTGATATTTTCCTGTTTAAATTTCTCCTTGATACCAATTATCAAAGAGGTCTTCAAATTTTGAAATTCTTCTTTTTTGGTCCAAACGCCAAAAAGAATCTGGATTCCCGAGTCACCAAATTTGTCTATAAAAAACAAGGGAGCTGGGTCTTTTAATGCCAGAGGATTGCTTTCTGCAAGCTCTAAAAGAACTTCCTTAACTTTATGCAGATCATCATCATAGCTAACAGAAAGGTTTATATCAACACGGCGCACAGGATAGCGTGTAATATTGATAACTTCCGTCTTAATCATTGTTTCATTAGGAACTCGCACATAGCGGTTATCAGGTGTTTTCAACTTGATAGATAAAAGGTCTATGGATTCAATTGTTCCGATATTGGAACTTACCTGAACCACATCTCCTACTTTAAATGGCTTTTCCGATATTAAAAATATACCACTAATAATGTTGGAAAAGCTGGTCTGAGAAGCAAAACCGATAGCTACACCAAAAATGCCCGCAGCTCCTAAAATGGCAGAAAGCCGAAATCCAAATTCATTCAGTAATGTAATAAGCAGAATTAAAGTTGCTACATAATAAACGGAGCGGACAATTAACTGTTCACTTTGGGGGGAAAGGCGGTTTTTAACTATCTTTTTAGTTATGGAACGAATCAATCTTACCAAAGGAATTCCAACCAACAGAATAAGAATAACCCGAATTATCAAACTTATCCTTTCTGGAGTAATAAAATCTCCTGTTAGCTTTTCTACATTAATAGCCAGTAGCATTTTTTCTCCTCACTCTAATAATTGTGGCATCCTAAAACAAGATAATCATTTTGGAGATTTATCCAAATATTATTTTACTTTGAAACACTTATCTTATGTTAACTTTTTGTGGTTCAAGTTTTCTAAAATAGCGCAAACAGCCAATAACTACCATCTTCAATTAAATAACCACCTAAATCTCTATACTTGTAACAATTCAGAACTAATATACGGTTTAATATTATGACAAACAGATAATATTCCGTAACTTATTGTTATTTAATCAAACTGAACTTTAGGGGCTTTCTGTGCACTTTCTTCTGCCTGGAAGAATTGGAAGGGCTTAACCTTAATAATACTGGCAATAATATTATTCGGGAAAGTTACTATCAACTGATTGAACTTTTTAGCTGCATCATTATAACGCATTCTTTCAGTTCTGATTCTGTTTTCAATACCTTCCAGCTGGCTTTGAAAAGCCAGAAAATTCTGGTTGGCTTTCAATTCAGGATAGCGTTCCACTACAACCATTAAACGGGAAAGGGCATCACTCAAACCTGCTTGGCTTTGTTGAAATGCCTGAAATGCCTGCGGATTAGTTAATGCTTCAGGAGGAAGATTTAAACTTCCACCGGCTTTTGCACGAGCTTCAGTTACTTGAGTTAAAGTTGATTTTTCGAAATTTGCAGCTCCTTGAACTATTTCCACTAAATTTGGAACAAGATCATATCTGGTTTGATAAACATTTTGCACTTGAGCCCAAGCACTTTCTACATTCACCTTTTCTTTTTGAATGTTATTATAACGCCCGATAAACCAACCGGCACAAATTATAATCACGAGGATAATTGCGAGTAATACAATCAGTCCTTTCTTCATTTTATCTCCAAAATTTATTTTGGTTCCTTTTTAAATATATGGTTTATTTTGTCCAGTAATTTTTTCTCTCCCTATCGGAGCATTGAGAGCGCAAAAAATAACAGCATAATAAGGGAGGAAAAGTTAAAGTGAGATTTTTGAACCGAAAGGAGAATTAATCTAAGGGCTAAACCTGTTTGTAGTTGGTCTTCGCATAGATTATGCGATGAAGATAGTGGTTATAATACGGAAAAGATAACTGCCGCTCAGCTTGTTACAAGTTATATAATCCACTTTAGTTATCTAATAAAACAAAGATAGGCGGGAGTAAATGAATTTTAACTTTAGACCTAAATGTAAAGAAAACTTAACTTTCAGCTTATAAAATCTTAACCAAAGAAAAGTATAATCAAATTAGAGGCGAAAGCCAAGAAAAAGAAAAAAGGAGAATAAAATGAAAAAATCCCAGTTTTACCTGAACCTTATTTGTTTAGGGTTATTACTTATCCCGTTAGGACTAAACGGTTTAGAAACCAAATTAAGCGGAGAATTTTGGGTTCGTTGGATTTCGGAAATTGCTAAAAGAAAGGATAGCAACGGAAATTACGATGACAAATTAGTGAGTAACTATCTTTCCTTGGAAAGAGGTTATCTGGGTTTGGAAACAAAATTTACCGAACAGGTAAAAGGTCGTTTTACGGTTGATATTTTTACAACTGATAAGACCTACGAATATCAGGTATATTCTTTAAGTGACGGCACACTTACTTCTTCTACAAAAAGTGGAAGCATAGACGGAGCTGGGCTTAAAATTAAATATGCTTATGTTGACTTCGGTGGTTTTATTCCCGTTAAAGATATGACCTTAACGGCAGGAATGCAAAAAGTTTATTTCGGCAGTATTTATGACTGGAGTTATACTTTAATTGGCAAAGCGCCGTCTGACGAACATAAAGTAGTAAATTCTTCCGATTTGGGTATAACCTTGAATGGCTTTTTCCCTTCCGGTTTTGGAGAATATCAATTGGGGATTTATAACGGAGAAGGGTATAAGAAAATAGGAGCAAATCTAAAGGAAAATACCGATTTTGCTTATTTGGGAAATTTACGCCTAACTCCAATAGCCGGTTTAACCGTTGGTGGTTCTTATATGCTTAATACGGTAGGACGCGATAAAAATCTTGATGGAGAAACGGTTTTTTTTTAATACTTCTTATGAAGAACAGAAATTAGCGGATATATTTACGCGCTTGGCTTATGGACCGGTTGATTTGAACTGTGAGTATATTGTTAAAAATGTAAATTTCCCCAATATTACTGACAGCGGTAAAACAAAAGAGTATTCCGCTACCGGCATCTCTATATTTCCCTGTATTAATTTGAAAGCATATTTGCCTTATGATCTTCAATTAGTTGGTTGTTATGATATTTGGGATGAATCAGACCGTCTGGAAACAGATAAAGCCAGAAGTAAACTTAATGCTTTCACCATCGGTATAAATTATAACTTTCTTCCAGATGAAACAGACAATCCTGCTATGCAGTTACAGCTGAATTATACCGATAAGAAGTATGACGAAGATAAATCTCATAGTGATTATGCAGACGGGAAAAAGGACTCATCGCAAATCTATTTGCAGCTGAAATGGAAATTTGCCAATACACTATAAAGAAAAGGAGATAAAAATGAAAACAAAAAACTATCTGATCAGCTTAATAATACTGTTACTTGCCGCATTCAATTTAAATGCAGGAAAGGGTAATCAAATAACCTGCACCGGTTCTACAACAGTTCTTCCTATTGCTCAAGCGACGGCTGAGGCATTTATGAATTCTCATCCGGATATCAATATTTCTGTGCGAGGAGGAGGTTCAGGAGTAGGAGTTGCTGCCTTACAAAATGGAACTACAGATATCTGTAATTCCAGCCGTCCCTTAAAATCAAAAGAAATTTCGGCAGCTAAAGCAAAGGGAATTAATCCTGTTTCTTACGCTATTGCCAATGATGCAATCAGCATTATAGTGCATAAGGACAATCCCCTTAAGGATATTAGCATTCAGCAGATAAAAGATATTTACACTGGTAAGATCAAGAACTGGAAAGTATTGGGAGGTCCCAATTTACCGATTGTAGTCATTTCTCGCGATGTTTCTTCCGGAACTTATGAGGTCTTTAATGAAAAAGTTCTGGCAGGTGCGAAAGTAGAAGGTAGTGCTCAATTGCTTGCCTCCAATAATGCTGTCTTGAGTTCAGTAAGTAATACTCCAGGGGCTATCGGTTATGTGGGTTTGGGATATGTGAATGATAGCGTAAAACTGATCAGCGTAAATGGAATCATCCCTTCCGAAGCAACAGTAAAGAATGGCAGTTATATGCTTTCGCGAAAACTCTATATGTATACTAACGGTAAAGCAAAAGGGGATGTAGCAAATTACCTTGGTTTCATTCAAAGTGAAAAAGGACAGCAAATAGTTCAAGAATTAGGATTCATCAACATCAAGTAATTGATTAAGAGAACAACAGGTGAGGGTTGCTATTTTTCCCTCACCTGATGTTAGTAAGGAATAAGAGATGAGTAGATATAAAGAAAAGGCATTTACAACAATTACCTATACTGCAGCGTTATTTTCTATTATGGTTCTTTTTGCTTTAATATATGGCTTATTTAGGGAGGGTTTGCCACTTTTTAATAAGGTCTCTTTAACTGAATTTATTTTCAGCAGTAGCTGGTATCCAACGAATGCAGAACCGGAATTCGGTGCCTGGACTTTTATTATCGGTTCTTTTTGTGTTACCATCGGAGCTTTGATAATAGGAATCCCCTTGGGTTTGGGCTCTGCAATTTTTATCTCAGAAATAGCGGGAAATTGGTTAAAAGAAATAGTTAAGCCCGTAATTGAACTTTTAGCAGGAATACCTTCAGTTGTTTATGGGCTTTTTGGAATGTCCGCAATAGCACCTCTGATTAGAAATTGGTTGAATTTAGATACGGGACTTAATATATTTACTGCTTCCTTCATTTTGGGGCTAATGATTGTTCCCATAATTGCCAGTATGAGTGAAGATGCTCTTACCAATGTTCCCAAATCTATAAGGGAAGCGGCTTTAGCTTTGGGTTCCACGAAAATGGAATGTATTTTCCGAGTTATTATTCCCGCCGCGCGAAGAGGGATAGTTGGCAGTATTTTGCTTGGTTTGGGTAGAGCCATTGGAGAAACGATGGTGGTTTTAATGGTGGCAGGAGGCAGTGCTCAAATTCCTAAAAGCATTTTTGATTCAGTAAGACCCTTAACTTCTACAATAGCAGCAGAAATGGGGGAGACGGTTATGGGCAGTTTACATTATCAATCACTCTATGCTTTGGCGATATTGCTTTTTGTGCTCACTTTTGTAATTAACCTGATTACCGAATTTTTTATCGCTAAAAGGGATACAAAATGAAGAACAGAAAGGTCTTGAATTATTGCGGCAATGGTCTTCTTTTCTTATTGGTTGGGATTACTATTTTGGTTTTATGTATCTTTTTAGTTAGAGTTTTTTCTTTAGGCGGCAAGGTGTTAAGCTGGGAATTTTTATTTACAGCTCCCCGAAACTGTATGCAGGAAGGAGGTATTTTTCCTGCATTGGTAGGGACTTTTTGGCTTACCATAATTTCCATTGGCATAGTAATTCCTTTCGGGATTTTAACAGCTATATTTTTAACTAATTATGGTAAACCAAAGTGGCTGTTGAAAGTGGTTCAGATAGCCATTGATACATTGGCTGGAACTCCTTCCATTATTTTTGGCCTTTTTGGAATGGCTATTTTTGTCAACTTTTTTGCAATGAATGTTTCGCTAATTTCCGGAGCTTTAACTTTAGCTATCCTGGCATTACCTTTATTTATCAATTCCTGTATAGAAGCCATTAAAAGTGTTCCTTTTGATTTTTATGAAGCATCTTTAGCTTTGGGTGCAACGAAAAGGCAAACAATCACGAAAATTGTTTTACCTACTGCCTTGCCCAATATTTTAACAGGAGTTATCGTTTGTATTGGAAGAGTAGCAGGAGAAACAGCTCCTATTATGTTTACTGCAGCTACTTTTTATACGCGGCGTTTACCTAAGGGTTTAAAAGATGAAGTTATGGCTTTACCTTATCATATTTATGCTTTAATGACGGAAGGAACTCATCCGGAAACACAGGTGCCCATTGCTTACGGGACAGCAGTTGTTTTATTATTGCTGGTTTTAGGTGTTAGCGCCGCGGCAGTTATTATTCGTTCATCCATCAGGAGAAAAAGAAAATGGTAAATAACATTCTATCAACTGAAAATTTAAACCTATGGTTTGGTAGGAACTATGTGCTTAAATATGTTAACCTTAATGTATTAGACAAGAATATTACAGCCGTGATAGGACCTTCCGGCTGCGGGAAATCTACTTTACTGCGCTGTTTTAACCGGATGAATGATCTTATACAGGATACCCATATTGAAGGAAAAGTAAAGCTTTTAGATGATGATATTTATACATCCAAAATGGATGTAACTGAAATTCGCTCCAGAATTGGAATGGTTTTTCAAAAACCTAATCCCTTTCCTAAGAGCATTTACAAAAATGTTGCCTATGGTTTACAGATTCAAGGTAAATATCATAAAGACGAAATTAATGAGAGAGTTGAACAAGCATTGAAAGCTGCTTGGCTTTGGGAGGAAGTTAAAGACCGTTTGCATAGTCCGGCTATGGCTCTTTCCGGAGGACAGCAACAGCGTTTATGTATTGCCAGAGCATTGGCAAATAGACCTGAAGTTCTTTTGCTGGATGAACCGACTTCCGCTTTAGACCCTCAGTCAACCTCAAAAATTGAAGAACTGTGTTTGGAATTGAAAAAAAGTGTTTGCATTTTAATTGTAACTCATAATATTGCTCAAGCGGGTAGAATTTCCAATTATACCGCCTTTATGTATTTGGGAGAATTAGTGGAATTCGGACCCACGGAAAAAGTTTTTACCGTGCCAGCAGATAAAAGAACCGAATCCTATTTAACNGGTATTTTCGGGTAATTGCTAAAATAAGGAGAAATTATGCTTATAGAAAGAATCTCGGAACTAAAACAATTATTGATGGCAGAAGCGGGATTGGTGGAAAAAATGATTCTTTTGGCTATGGATGGACTTGCCAATTTTGGAACCGCTTTTCTGGAAGAAGTGAATACTTTTGAAACAAGAGTAAATCAAATTGAAATTGAATTGGACGAGAAATGTATGACGGTGATTGCGCTATATCAGCCGGAAGCAAAAGACCTGCGTCAAATTTTGATGATTTATAAAATAAATAACGATTTGGAACGCTTGGGCGATCAAGCAGTAAATATTGCTGAAAGTTCGGCTCAATTGGTAGGAAGCCCAGTTTTACAATTGATTCCCGAACTCTTCGCGATGAAAGAAGCAGCTTTAAAAATGCTGAAAGATGCCCTTTTTGCTTTCTCGGGTGAGAACTATGAACTTTCACGCCAGGTTTGCGATGCCGATAATATTGTTGATGAGTATAATCGTAACATTTACAAGCATTTGGTAAAGCTAATCCGAGAAAATCCATTACAAACCGACCTCTATCTGCATATCTTGCGAATAGCTAAAAATTTGGAAAGAATTGGCGATTTATCTACTAATATTGCTGAAGATACAATTTTTCTGTCCCAAGGTAAAGTAATTAAACATAGGATAGACAACATACCTTGCTAGTGTAAAGATAAAAAATTTAAGCTCGGTAACTTATTGTTCCTTGGTTATTTGTTTAACGACTCTTTAACACTTCTTTAACATTTCTTTAACACTTCCTTAACTTCGTTAAAGAATCGTTTAATAATGGTTAAATGAGNATTAANGTTAGCAGAAGGAGAGTTTANTCCTTAGGATACAAGCTTTTCAGGCGACGTAACGCTTTTCTTTTTTGCTGTGTAACGCGTTCAACGCTCATCTGCAAAATGTGGGCAATTTCCTGCAAAGATTTTCCTTCCCCGAAAGATAGCTGAAGAATTGTTCTTTCCAAAGCCGGCATAACTTCATGGAAATCAAAACCGATACTATTTGGGGAAATAGGTACATACGCAGNTTCGTAATTACTGCTATTTGTATCGGTTATTTTATCCGGCAAATTGTCTGCTCCTATATTTTCCTTTATTTCTTCAGTATAAGAGAATGAATTGCTTTTTAGCGCAGCCAGTATTTGTTTTTTAATCCAATAAGTTGCGTAAGTAGTGAATTGCACATTTTTATCCGGATCATAATGTTCTCCGGCTTTCAGCAGACCCAAGATGGCTTCCTGTTTCAGGTCTTCCCAGTCCAATCCTTTGTTACGATATAAGTTAGCAATTCCGTAAGCAAAATTGCCATATTCGGTAATTAGTTCATTGTTCTTTTTGTTATCCAAATCAATGGGTCTCAGGTGCTTGTAAAAGCGGTAAGAAGACAGAAAAAACGCTGCCTTTGCCGAGTTCACTCTGCACGGTTATATTGCCTTGATGTAATTGAACTATATGTTTTACAATTGCCAAGCCCAATCCTGTTCCGCTTTGGGTTTTATTTCTGGCNGGGTCTGCCACATAAAAGCGTTCAAAAATACGAGGTAAATGGATGTTATCTATACCTGTGCCGGTATCGCAAACCTCAAAAAGGGCTTCNTTTTTTAGCTTTTGGCTGCGGATGGTGATTCCACCCGTGATTGTATAACGCAATGAATTTTGGACTAAATTGATGAAGACCTGTTCCAGTTTGAAAGGGTCACAAGTGAGATATGGCAAATCTTCATCCAGCTCAATTTTCAGGTAAAGGCCTTTCTCTTCCACCATCGGACTAAGGATAAAGGCGATATTAGCGAAAAAGGTGGCTAAGTTAATTACTTGAAGTTCAATGGCAGCGGTTCTTTCCAGGCGAATCAGCTGTTCCAAATCGCTAATTAGATGAATTAGGCGCTGAGTGTGATTTTGGATTATTTTTAAGTATCTTGTATTTGTCTCATTGATATTATCTTCCATAGCTTCCGCAAAACCGCTGATAGCAGTTAAAGGAGTTCTTAGTTCGTGAGCCAGATTAACGATAAAATCCTTTTTCATCTGTTCTGCTTGCTTTATTTCATCTATATTTTGAAGAATGAATATGCAGCGTTTTGCCTGGTCATTGTGCGAAGCGGAAAGCAAATAATTATGATTATCCATAACTATTTCTTTCATCAGCTTATCTTTGCTACTTCCGCAATCCTTGATAATAGACAGCAGATAGGGGTCTCTGATTATATCAGTATAGAATACATTGTCCTTTTTTCCAATATTACCAAAGAGTTTTTGAAAGGGCTCATTTNCCCATTCCAGTTTGCCTTCGGAACTTTGAGACCACAAAATATCATCAATGGAACTAAGCACTAAACGCAGTTCTTCACGGTGGACAGCTAAATGGTGAATTGTTTTGTCCAATTTTTCCAGCATAAAATTCAGGTCTTTGCTCAAAGCGCAAAATTCTTTTGTCTCCAATTCGGGAATGCGTAAAGAATGGTTTCCGTTCGCAATTTGCACTGCGGTTTGCGATATTTGCTCAAATTGCTGATGCAGGATGCGAATCATATTCACCGTAAGTAATGCGGCAATAATAAGAGATATAATTAATAAAAGCCAAATTGGGATTTGAATTAACAGCAGTATCAGCATCAATCCTATCAATAGAACAAAAGAAAAAGAAAGTAAAAGAGCTATGCTATTCTTCTTTCCGGCCATTTTCTTCCTCACAGAGAAATTGATAACCCACACCCCTGATGTTTCTAATCAGGTAGGCATAAGCACCCAGTTTTTCTCTTAAATTGCGAATGTGAACATCAATAGTGCGTTCAATCACAATCTTATCGTTCCCCCAAAGATAATCCAAAATCTGACTGCGGTTATAAACCCACCCGGGTCTTTTAGTAAGCAACTGCAGGATTTTAAATTCCGTTAAAGTAAGGTCTATCCGTCATAGTGATTAAAATCTATAATAAAATTTTCAGTAATGGCTAACGCATTTTTGCCGTTTTCCCACTCACTCCGTCGTAAAATTGCTTTAATTCTGGCAATAAGTTCTCTACCTTCAAAGGGTTTGGTTACATAATCATCGGCTCCGTATTCCAAGCCCTTGATTTTATCTTCCAGGTCCGTTCTTGCTGTTAACATCAAAATAGGAATTGCGGAGGTTGTTTTATCTTTTTTTATTCTCAAACAAACCTCCATACCATCTAAATCCGGCAACATCAAATCCAGAATAATCAGGTCAGGATGTTCAATTTTAAGCAAATTGAGCATTGGTAGGGCTGTTTTAAAACCCTTTGTAACAAATCCTGCACTCTCCAGTTTCATTCTGATGAGTTCCAGAATGTCTGTTTCATCCTCAACTACGAATATCTTTTTACCTTTTGCATCCATATAAAACCTGTAAATAATATAACTGATTTTGAGCAAGTAAAAACAGCCGGGTTTTGGTTAAATTTTCTTAACAATAAGTTGCTGAGGTTTGTAAGGTCTGGAAGAAATTTGGTTTGCAACGATATTTATCTCCTTGTTTCACCTTTTCGCCTTTTTTTACATAATATGCTTTCCAGTTTACTCATTAACCTAAAAAAGCCCGTTACGCAAGAATCGTAACGGGCTTTATGTTTATCAGAGAGATTAGGGGTTTTTCTTTACACTATACCTTGGTCACACATTGCATTGGCAACTTTTAAAAAGCCAGCAATATTAGCACCTTTCACATAATTAATATAGCCATCGGGTTCTTTGCCACTATCCACACATGCCTGATGAATGTTTTTCATAATTCCGTGCAGTTTTTCATCCACTTCTTCTCTGCTCCAATTCATACGGATGGAGTTTTGCGTCATTTCCAGTCCGCTTGTAGCAACTCCACCGGCATTTGCAGCTTTGCCTGGAGCATAAAGAATTTTCGCTTTTTGAAAAATTTCCACTGCTTCAGGTGTACAAGGCATATTAGCAGCTTCGGTTACACAAAATACATTGTTATTAATAAGTGCCCTGGCATCATCTCCATTGAGCTCATTTTGCGTAGCACAAGGAATAGCAACATCAACTTTCACTTCCCAGGGACGCTTTCCTGGGAAAAATTTGGCATTAGGATACTTATCGGCATAATCCTTTACGCGATCATTATTGGAAGCACGTAATTCAACCATATAATCAATCTTTTCACCACTTATGCCTTCCTCGTCTAAAATATAACCATCAGGACCAGAAATAGTTACTACTTTTCCACCCAAGTGATTC
>JGI12104J13512_1000082_pt1 | contig 95810 bp, 79 predicted proteins | sample TerdegcTABiofilm_FD_13512 | JGI IMG/M metagenome (IMG submission 13512)
GCGGCATGGGCCAGCAGAAGCACGGCCACGCCCGCGTTGACCAGCCGATCCAGGACGGGCAGCAAGTACTGATAGACGTAATTCTTGAGGACCTGCCGGCCGTTGCCGTAGCCGCCGTGGGAGCGGTTGAGGGTCTGTTTCATACCCGTGGGTGTGCCGTCCACCCCGGCCACGTGCTCCTCGATCCGCCGCAGGAGCCAGTCGATGGAGTCGATCACGACCGTCTGGTACTCGTGGCCGCCGGAAGCCAGGCCGTCGAGCCAGGGCTCGATCTCGGGCCAGGTGGCCAGGTACGGCGTGCGATGGCATGAAACATGGGCCGCACCGTTTTCGCAATCGACGATCAGCGGCCGATCGGTCGAGGCCCCAAAGGTCGTCTTGCCCGAGCCGGGCGGTCCATAAACGATCCCCTTTGGGGCCCGAAAGTGGGACTGGGTCAGGATGGTATCGGGTAGGGGCATAGCGTCGTTCTCCCAGGCTGTTGGAAGTCGATGGTTCAAAAGGCCGGTCGCCTGCGGGCGGGGCAGCGATCCTCCTCCATGACATGCCTACCCGGCTTGCAAGACCCGACAGGCGACCGGCTCTAGACGTAATCGAACACGCGGCACTCTTCGTAGCCGGTGGGCCACGTGTCGGTGGCTAGGCATCGCCGCAGTCTCTCGATAGTTGCCTCGTTCTCACGCCGGACTTGCGTCAAGATGTCTTCATGGACCTTCCAGACACCCGCACGGTATGGCTCCTTTTTCTCGACGCCGATGAAGTGGACCGGCATGAACAAGTCGATCACCTGCGAGAGCACAGCCTGGTAAAAGGCCACCTGGTGGAGGTAGCCGTAGCGCCGGGCGTCGGCCTCGAACCAGTCCAGGTCGTCGCAGGTCTTCAGGTCCACGATCCCGCGGTGCGGGTCAAACCAGTCCATGCGAATCTGGCAAGGTATCTGGCAGTACTCAGCACGCACGACCCCTTCGGGCACTCCTTCGCTCAAGAGGTCCCTAGCCAGGCCGTGGCTGCGAATCCCTTCGGCCATGCGCTCGACCAGGTCGTATTGCTGTACTGTGAGGACAGGCTTGCCCTGCTCGGCGGCCCACTCGGCAAACGCCTTGGTGTTTGCGCCGTAGAGTTCGCCGGTCTTGGGATTGACCGGCCCACCCACGGCGTACTGTTCCTTGAAGGCGTCCGGGCCTTCCAGCACCCGCGTGTGCAGCGCCCGACCCACCAGAAAGGCCGGCCGGTCCTCCTCTTCGATCAGTCCCAGCTTCTTCTTGCGGTACAGCAGCGGGCTGCGGCGGAAGTCGGCAAGCTGATGGCTCGTCAGGTACTCCGAGGCCTTGGCCTGATAGACTTCGGCCGATTCGCGGATCAGAAACGAAGGGATGACCGTCATCGTGGCATCTCCATAAGGCTGTGGGTGCGTCAGCGGCCGACCGTACCGAGACAGAAGGGTCTTCGCCGGACGGTGTCGAGCCGGCGAAGACGCTTGGGCACGCCTCGTCATGGAACGTGCGGCCCCTATTGGTTAACTACCCGGTCAGGAGGCGAATTGACGGAGAAGATTTCACAAGTAGTCTCGCAGTCCAGCCTGCTCGAAGTAGCGGCGCAGCTTCCGCACCCGATCGGCCAGCGTGGTACGCGGTATGCCCAGATCGCGGGCGATTTGGGAGAGGCTGTCCGTCTTCAGCCGCCGAGCCAGTTCGCCCAGCTCGGGCGGCAAGCTGGCGATCACGTCGTGCACATCCATGGCGAGTGCGGCCAGCTCGTGTTCCTCGCGTGTGGCACGCCCGAGGCGTGCGTCCAAGTGCCGCCGACTGATGGTATCGGCCAGTACCACGGGACCTTCTTCTTTGTCCGCGGCAACGACCGCGCTCAGCGAATGGACATGGCGGTGATCGCGTTTTTCGGCCCGTTTGGCCCGCAATACGTTGGCCGCTTGCCGCTGCACCAGGGCGGTCACGAAGGCATGCCGATGCCCCTGTTGGGGATCGTAGCTGGCCGCGTGCTTGAGCAGCTTCAGGCGAAGTTCTTGCTCGATACAATCGCGGTCGCTCCAGGTAAACCCAGGCAGCCGGGCCAGTTGGCGTGCCTTGTGGCGGATGAGCCGTTCGGCGAAGCCGTCGAGGATTGGCTCGTTTTCTGGCTGGGCGGGCGAGCCGGAACCGGGATAGAGCTCGTTGGGACTTGTCATGCCGCAAACTCCTCAAGAGGGGGATTTCCTGCCGTGCCCGATGCACGGCGTCCCTCTCCGCGGAACTTGCAGCAAATTCGCAAAAAAAACTTGCGGCATCGCGTAACTGGCGATGCCGCAAGAAGATATCACTCCGGAAAACCGCTCTTGCACTTGCACGAAATCGGTGGAACTGCAAGCGGTTAAGATCGCGCCCGGCTGCCAGCCGGGGCCTTCCATCTCATGATTTGGTCCAGGTCCTGAGCCGTCTCCCAATACAACCGCAGCTCGCGGGCGTTGCTGTCCTTCAGGCAGCGGCTCACGTCCGCCTCAGTGAGCCCGGTTCGCTCGGCCAACTGCTTCTGGCTCGGGCGCGGCAGCAGTGCCGGAGTACCAGTACGGTCCATCGTCGCGTAGGCGTAATCGCGGGCGGCGCGCAGGTGGGCGATCAATTCCTTCTCCAGTACCTCGATCTTGGCCGCCCGCTCGGCGCGTTTCCGCTTCGGGCGTTCGGCTTTTGCGGCGCCGGTCAGGCCTGCGTCGGCCAAGCGGCCTTCCACGTATTCCCCATCGAAACGGATGCTTCCATCCTCCAGAGAAAGCGCCGACTCCAGCGCGATCACCAAGTTTTCCACCGCCCCGGCCCAGCGCCGGGCAGCCGCCTCCGTGGGTGTGAAGAGGACGGCTCTCGGACGCCGGGACATTTCTGTCACGAGGCTGCTGCCATCGTCGCGGCGATAACATCGGGCGAAGTACACTTCGCGCCGTCTTGCTGCCCACGTGACCTTGCCTACAAGCCATAGCCGTCCAGGCATGACCTCGGTCGCTGGCCCGGAAACGCCGGCGTCGCTGAAGGCTGCTCTCAGAAAACCGGCCGGGTCGATCCGCCACCGCCTCAGGCTATCCAAGGCCACCTCGACGATGCCGCACTGCGGGCAATGGATATAGCCGTGCCTGGCGTGCGTCGTGCTGTCGGCAATATACTGGACGCGGTGCTGCGGGCCAAACGGGCATTCCGGGCAACAGGCACTGCCGGCCGGAGTCGTCTCCCGCAGCACGCCCAGCCGGAGCAGCAGTTCCAAGTCGGCTCCGTATGCCCGGAGTTCCCGCCAGTACAACACCGGCGGCTCAATCTCCAGCCGTTGCAAGACCGTCGGTAGCACGTCCCGCACGATCGATCTCCCACCGTTTCAGATACTTCTCGACCAGTTCAACCCGCTCCGGCCTGGCGCCGCGAAGGCTGCACGAACTGGGAAACCCCACATCGAAAGTCAGTCGCCCTGGCCTTCTCCCCTCCATCGGGAGAAACTCGAAACAGAAGGTCACCAGGTTCACCCACACCTCCGAGAGCGGCAGCCGCTCCTGGTTCAGGCACTCCTCGATTGTCCTGTGGATGCTGTCCTCGGGGTCGTCTGCGTCGATTTCCACGAAGATGCGCCGTCCGCTGTTCTTCGGCACCAGACGCATCTTGGAGATATGCACCCGAAGGTGGTCCTCCGGGTCCGTCTGGAGCTTGAAGGACGGGTCCTTCAAATGATCCAGCTCGTAGGCCGCCTCCGGATTCCACGGCCCCAGTTCCTGACCAAGCACAGACCGCGCAAAGATCTCCTCCAACCGCTGCTTCAGCTTGGGCGGCAACTTGGCATACAGCTCCAGCGCCCCTTCGCTTGGAGTGTAGGCGAACACGATCGCAAACGTAGCGCGGAACGTGCTGGGGGCGAGCTTCCCATCCTCGTCGTGCGTCGTAACGTTCTGGACGAAGTCGTCCGGGTAGGCGAAGAAATAGATCGTTTCGCCGCGCTCCAACACCTCCACAGTGCAGACCTTGCCACGACCCTGCTCCCTGGTGAGCAGGGAAGCGATCTCTTCCCCCAGCCGCACCCGCGTCGCGGCACTCGTGTCGGGTGCGAGCCTAGGCAGGTCGTTCCGTTTCCGCCACCAACTCAGATGCTCGACCTGATGGATCAGCATCGCCTTTTCGAATGCCTCCGGGCGGTTCAGCCATGCCCACATGGATTTGCCGTATGGGCCAAGCTCCTCCGGCATCACCTCGGACAACTTGCAGTCGCCGCAACGCACCGCCCCCTCGAAGATCGCGCCCAAACCGGTCTCGCAAGCCAGGTCGAAGACGCTGCGCATTTCGCCTTCGATCCGATCCTGGTCAGCGCGGGACATCCCGCTGAGCGCCTTGACCACAGGTTCGATCTCCCGTTCGCCGAGCTGCTCCCAAGGGATGCCAAGATCACCGTACCCGAGCCGCTGGAAGAAATCCTTCAGTAGGCGATTCGGGACCATCCGCAGCACAGTCGGAATGGAAAACTGCCGCGACACTTTCTACCCTCCTGCACAAGCTCTAACTGCCAACACCTTGCCTATGATTTGAAAGTCCATTTCCGGGCCGAGCACGATCGGCCGATACCGCCGATTCTCTGGCCGCAGCTCGATTCGATCGCCCCGGATATGGAGCCGTTTGACCGTGGCCTCCCCTCCGACGAGCGCCACGACGATGTCGCCGCTCTCAGCAACGGGCTGTAGCCGAACGATGACGATGTGGCCATCTCGAATACCCGCGTTCACCATGCTGTCGCCCCGTACCCGCAGCGCGAAACACCGCCCCCGCCGCGCTAGGCTGGACTCGACGAGAATCTCGCCCAAGATATTCTCTTCGGCCAGCACCGGCTGGCCAGCAGCCACCACGCCCACGAGCGGCACCGGTACAAGCTCTTCCAGTTCATCTTCCGGTTCCCGGACCACGGCCAATCCCCGCGCTTTGCGCGGCTCGTGTCTCACGTAGCCCTTCCTCGCCAAGTGGCCGAGATGCTCGTGGACTGTCGCAGGCCGGACTCCGAGAAGCTCGGCCAGCTCCTGCACGGTGGGCGGAAATTGCCGCTGGGCAATGAACTCGGATATCGCTTTCAGGACCCGCCGCTGTGCCGCGGTGAGAACGGACCCTGACGGGCTGCGCGAACGCTTGCCGACCATATTCGAACTCCGTGGCGGACATTGGGTAGACTCCACCTTGGGACGAATACCGAATCTTTATTCGGGTAACCGTAATAGTATACGGAAATGCTCGGCATGCACAAGAGGCACGCAAGCACCGCACGTAACATACTAACTGACAAGGTGTTGCGTTGGCGCTGGACCTAACGCCGGTGCGACTCGGGCCCGTTTGTTGTGCGTTTTCAGATGCGTTCGACGAGGCGTGCAATGGTTTTTTTCCGTCAGCTCCCTCGGCGACCGGGTAGTTAACCAATAGCGGGCAACACTTCAGTCTGGACTTCCATGGCCTTTCTGACCACCCCAGGAGAACAATCGATGCGCCCAGTGAATGCGGCCGACGAGGTCTCGGCCCGAGAACCGCTCGGCCTGATCGCCCGCCTCTTTGCCGCCGCCATTCTGCGTCTCCACACGCGCGGCCTTTTGGCAGCTGGCCCCGATGGCCTGGAGCCGAAAAATCCTGCGAACTCCGACCGCCAGGGCCTTGAACTTTCCGGCGACCGGAGGCTCAGTGTCGGTACTGGTTGACGGTTTCGGTAGCCCGACAGAGGAGAAAACAGCATGCCACTGAACATCGCAAGAGAAATCGCCCGGATGCAGCAGATGACGCCCAAAGAGCTCCAGGAGAAGTACGCCGAGGTCTTCGGCTACCCGCCCCGCAGCCGCAACAAGCTGTGGCTCATCAAACGGATCGCTTGGCGTCTGCAGGCCAACGAGGAGGGCGACCTTCCCGAACGGGCCCGCCGCCGGGCTGCGGAACTGGCCAATGACGCGGACCTGCGGCTGACGGCACCGCGCCTGCCCCATGGTTCTCCAGACGGGGAGGAGCGGACCGTACGCCTAGCGGCCCGCTTTTCGGGCCCCACACGCCTGCCGCCGGTGGGCACGATCCTCACGCGGCTGTACAAAGGGCGCCTGGTCCAGGTGACTGTTCTCCCGGAAGGTTTCGAGTACGAAGGCAAACTCTACAAGTCCCTCAGTGCGGTGGCCAAGGCGATCACAGGCACGCACTGGAATGGATACCACTTCTTCGGACTGACGAAGCCGGGAGGTGCCCCATGAGCCAGCCAACGGCAGCCGTGACAGGTCAACCGCCGCTGGCGATCCGCTGTGCGATCTATACCCGCAAGAGCACGGAAGAAGGGCTGGACCAGGACTTCAACTCGCTGGACGCCCAGCGGGAATCGGCGGAGGCGTTCATCCAAAGCCAACAGCAGGAGGGCTGGCTGTGCCTGCCCGATCGTTACGACGACGGTGGCTACTCGGGGGGCAGCATGGACCGGCCTGCGCTCAAGCGGCTGTTGGCCGACATCGGGGCGGGCCGCATCGATTGCGTGGTGGTCTACAAGGTGGACCGGCTGAGCCGCTCGCTTCTGGACTTCGCAAGAATCCTGGAGACGTTCGAAGAGCACCACGTTTCGTTCGTTTCTGTCACCCAGCAGTTCAACACGGCCACCAGCATGGGCCGGCTGATCTTGAACGTGCTGTTGTCGTTTGCCCAATTCGAAAGGGAGATGATCTCGGAGCGCACACGGGACAAGATGGCCGCGGCCCGGCGGAAGGGGAAGTACGTCGGCGGGCGGCCGATCCTGGGCTACGACGTGGTGGACAGGAAACTGGTGGTCAACCCGTCCGAAGCCGAGCAGGTGCGGCAGATTTTTCAGTTGTACCTGGAACATCGTTCGCTGATGCCGGTAGTCAAAGAGCTGAATCGCCGGGGCTGGCGGACCAAACGGTGGACCACCAAGAAAGGCCGCACCATGGGCGGGCAGCTCTTTACCAAGAACCGCTTATACCAGCTATTGACCAACCACGCCTACGTGGGCAAGGTCCGTTACAAGGGCGAAATCCACGAGGGCCAGCACCAGGCCATTGTGGACGGCGACCTGTTCCAGCAGGTTCAGGCGACCTTGCAGCAAAACGGCCGCGGCGGGGCCGAGCGGAACAAGTACGGGGCGTTGCTGCGAGGGCTCCTCCGTTGTGCAGCGTGCCACTGCACGATGGTGCCCACCTACACATCCAAGGGTGGGCGGCGCTACCGCTACTATCTCTGCCGGCAGGCCCAGCAGCGGGGCTGGCAAAGCTGTCCAGTGCCCTCAGTTCCGGCCGGCCAGATCGAAGAGTTTGTGGTGGAGCAGATCAAGGGCATCGGGCGCGACCCGGCCCTGGTAGCCGCCACGTTGGCCGAAGTGCGGCGGCAGGCGGAAGAATCGCTCCAACGCTTGGAGAGTGAGCGGGCAACCTTGAATCGCCAGCGTCGCGACGACGAGGCCGAACTGCGGCGGCTGGCGTGTTCGCACGAGTCGAACGGCGAGCGGCTTGCCCGCCTGGCCGACCTGCAGGAACGTCTCCGCCTTGTCGAGCGGCGGCTGACCGAGATCGACGAGAAACTGGTTACGCTCTCAGGTAACCTTGTGAACGAGCAAGAGGTGGCCAAGGCTCTGGCCGAGTTTGACGTCGTCTGGGGAGCTCTTTCACAGCAGGAACAGGCTCGGGTTCTGCGCCTGCTGATCGAGCGGATCGACTATGACGGCCGGGAAGGGAACCTTTCGATCACTTTCCGGCCCGCGGGGATCAAGATGCTGCCCGCGGAGATGACAACATCCGAAGGGGAGGAGGCTCCATGAGCGAGCAACTGACCGTGCGTTGCAAGTTCCACATCCGACGCGGTCGTCGCGGGGCGAAACAGCTCGGCTCGGGCGAGGCCCCCAAGCAGCCACCCATTGGCCGGGTTCCCCATGTTGCCCGGCTGATGGCCCTGGCCATCCGCTTCGAGCAACTCCTTCGTGACGGCGTGGTCAAGAGCCAAGCCGAGCTTGCCCGACTGGGCCACGTGAGCCGGGCCCGCTTGACGCAGATCATGAATCTCCTGAACCTCGCCCCGGATATTCAAGAGCAGATCCTCTTCCTGCCGCCGACGCAGAAGGGCCGTGATCCGCTCAGTGAGCCGGCGTTGCGGGTCATTACCACTGAGCCAACCTGGCAACGCCAGCGGATGTTGTGGCAGGCATTGGCAGTTCGCAAGGAGTTGCCTTCGGGCTGCGATGCCAACCTTGTTGTTAACCCAAAGGGGGGTGTTCAACGGAGAGTTTGAGAGTTTGCAGCGGGTTGAGCTAGGCCTGCGGTCGGAACCTGCTTGGGCGGGGTAGCGAAGACCGACTCTCAGAGGGGATTAATAGGCAAATCGCCGGGATGAAGAATGGTAGAGGATATTGGTGCAAGTGCTTTTCTGGTAAAGACTTACGTCTTATGGAAACGCAAAACGCCGGGGCGGCTGTCGCCTCGGCGTTTGGGTTTACCCATCGTTCGGTCTCGCCTTGAGACCGAGAGAAAGCTCCCCGGCCAGGGCTCGAACCTGGGACCTAGCGGTTAACAGCCGCTCGCTCTACCTGCTGAGCTACCGGGGAATCGTTACGAAGATTCCACAACCAGTCTGTCAGCGTATCAAACACAGACAAACGGTAATGAGGCGAAAACAACGCCTACGTGTCGGGAAAACCCTTCCCTACAGCAAGCGATAAATTCATGTTAGCCGCTGCCGTGAAATCAATCAAGATGGGCTATTTGGACCCGAAAAAGATGGGCAGGGGACGGTACTAACAGTCGGTGGCGCACGACCTCGCGTCGCAAAACAGTTTGCAGTGGCGGTTGTGTAGGAGCACACGGTTATTGGCGTACGATCTGACGGAACGGCAACTGCTGTGCGGATGTTTCGTCCAATCTCGTCCAATCGCAAGGGCGCTCGCAAATTGCCCCTATCGTTTTTGCACAATGGGTGATCCGATGAAGCTATGCTATTGTGCGAACCTGTTGCCGGCCGGGGTAGCTCATGGACCCCCGGTTTTGGAGGACTAACCCCATTGACGGAAAAGGCTGCGGAAAGAAAAATAATGGTTTTCCTTTGTGAAATTGACCACCAAACCGGGCGCGAACTCACGTGCGAGCCCGGTGTCGTTCTTTTGGGGGGCTTCAGCCCGAATTTGTCGCTGATTCCGGTCGTACTTCGTTCAGTGAGCGGGGACCCAAGCGTTGCAGAAGGCCATCGAAAAAGCGGACGTTTTGATCGAGGCATTGCGCTGGATCCGTACTTTCCGTGGGAAAATCACGGTGATCAAGTTGGGTGGCAGCGTGATGGAGGACGAGCGGGCGATGAGTCATCTCCTGCTCGACATCCTCTTCATGGAAACGGTTGGGATGCAGCCGGTCATCGTTCACGGTGGGGGGGCTGCCATCAGCCGGGCAATGAAAGAAGCGGGAATCCAGCCGCGATTCGTTCAGGGGCGACGCTACACAGACGAAGCGACTGTCAAAATTGTTGAACAGGTCCTCGCCTACGAAATCAATGAGAAACTGGCCAAGGGGATCGAAGAACTGGGTGGGCGTGCTCAACCCCTCAATTTCCGAACAAAGAACGTCCTCTTCGGGGAACGGTTGGTATTGAAGGACGAGTCAGGACAGCCCGTGGATCTGGGGTTGGTCGGGGATGTCACACGCGTTGATAGCGACACGATCGTGGACCTGTGCGCTCACGGAGTCGTGCCGATCATTCCGTCCATGTGTTTGGACGAGAGTGGAGCCAAACTCAATGTTAATGCAGATACAGCCGCGACCGCTGTTGCACGGGCGGTGCGGGCCGAGAAATTGGTGTTTCTCAGCGATGTTAACGGTGTACGCCTGCGAAAAGACGATCCGGATTCGCTGATCCATTCGCTAACGGCAGAACAAGCACGGGAATTAATTCGCCAGGGAGTGATCGAAGCAGGGATGATCCCCAAAGTCGAGGCTTGTCTGGAAACACTCAAACACGGGGTCAATAAGATTCACATCATTGACGGCCGGCTTCGACATTCCCTTCTTCTGGAAGTTTACACAACAAAAGGGGTGGGGACAGAAATCGTTCATAACGGGGTCACTCGGAACGGCAATCATTAGACACCAACGATCATCCTGTTCGATGGCCCTTCGCGGTTAAGCGGAAAGGTATTCATTGATAACGATTGTGTTTTCTTAAGAGCAGAGGACTACCGACGGTGATTCAAAGCCATCGTTCATCAGCCGAGATCATCTCACTTTTTGATCGCTATGTGGTAGGGAACTATCGCCGTTTTCCGGTCGCACTTGTGCGGGGGGAAGGTGTTTATGTTTGGGATGCCGACGGAAAACAGTATCTCGATCTTTTCCCCGGTTGGGGCTGTAACCTGTTGGGACACTGCCCCCCACGTATTGTCGAAGCTGTGCGGGAACAAGTGGCACGTCTGATTCACGTGCCCAATACCTGGTACACCGAGCTGCAAGGGCTGTGGGCGAAATCCCTGTCAGAGCGCAGTTTTGGGGGACAGGCCTTTTTCTGCAATTCGGGCACAGAGGCTAATGAAGCCGCCATCAAATTGGTTCGCCTTCACAGCCCAAAGGGACGGTACAAGATCATCACATTTGAGGGGGGGTTTCATGGACGGACGATGGGTTCGCTGTCAGCCACGGCACAACCCAAATATCACGAGGGCTTAGGACCACTTTTGCCGGGATTTGTGTATTGCCCCTTTGGTGATCTGGAAGCGGTGGCCAAGAGAATCGACCACGAAACCGCGGCGATTCTGATTGAACCGATTCAGGGGGAAGGGGGAGTGGTCGTGCCCCCCGAAGGCTTTCTGGCAGGATTGCGCCAACTTGCTGATCAGCATGGTTTACTTCTGGTTTTTGACGAGGTTCAGACCGGCTGTGGGCGAACAGGGAACTGGTTTGCATACCAGTACTTCAACGTGACCCCTGACATCATGACCCTTGCAAAATCGGTCTGTGGAGGATTACCTGGCGGAGTGATGCTCGCCAGGCCAGAGATTGCCGCCAGCTTGCGGCCCGGGATGCATGCCTCCACTTTTGGCGGAAACCCGATTGCTGCTGCCGCCGGTGTCGCGACGATTCAAATGATTGAAGAGGAGAATCTGCTGATACGTGCTCAACACATCAGCGGTATCTTTCAAGAACGGTTAACATCCTTGCGGCAGGCATGTCCCATCATTCGCGATGTCCGAATTGTTGGGTTAATGATTGGTATTGAGTTGACCCTCGAGGGAGCACCTGTTGTGCAGGAGTGCTTGAATCGAGGGCTTTTGATCAACTGTACTCACAATACGGTGATTCGGTTATTGCCTGCCATGGTGATGACGGACGAGCAGGTTCACGCAGGATGTGACATTCTGGAGGATGTCCTGCGAACCTATGCTGCGGGGAAGCTGTGATCGGTTCTCACCAAAAATTGATCATCGCGTGATAACAGATTAGCTCCAGACGCATGAGGGCGGTGTGATGAGGAGTCGGACCTGTCGGCACATTTTGACGTTGCAAGACCTTTCGACTGCTGAGATCGAGCGGATTTTCTCAATCAGCGAGGATATTAAGGCAAAATACGCGGAGGGAATTCGGGAGCCGTTGCTGCCCAATCGGGTCATGGCCCTGGTTTTCGAAAAACCTTCCTTGCGAACGCGGGTGAGTTTCGAAGCCGCGATGACGCACCTCGGCGGAAGTGCTATCTTCTTGGGGGATGACGCGGGTTTCGGAAAGCGAGAATCAACGGCAGATTTTGCCAGGGTCTTGAGTCAGTACGTGGATGTGATTGTTTTCCGCGGTAAGAGCCATCAGACTGTCGAAGAGCTGGCCGAATTCTCCCAATGTCCGGTGATTAATGGGCTTACCGATTATGCGCATCCTTGCCAGGCCCTGGCCGATCTGTTCACAGCCCGTGAACTCGCCGGGAAAATCGAAGGTCACACCCTGGCTTGGATCGGCGACGGCAATAACGTTGCCCGCAGTCTTGCAGAGGGATGTGCCAAGCTCGGCATGCGATTTGTCATGGCCACGCCGGAAGGTTATCGTTTCGAGGCTGAATTCGTGGCTCGATTGCGATCGCAATTCCCGCGGTTCGAATTTGAGGTCTTCGATCGCCCCGAAGATGCCGTCCGCGATGCCCTGGTGGTGTACACAGACGTGTGGACCAGTATGGGGCAGGAGGCAGAGTCTGAGAAGCGACGACGGGACTTCCAGGCGTATCAGGTCAATGCCAAGCTCATGTCTCACACGCAAAAAGGCGCTGTGTTTATGCACTGCCTGCCGGCTCACCGCGGAGAAGAAGTGACCGACGAGGTGATCGACGGTCCGCAGAGCGTTGTCGTTCAGCAGGCAGCCAATCGGATGCATGTTCAAAAGGGCATCCTGGCGTGGCTCCTGGGATCGCATTCTTAATCGCCGCTGGACTGTCGGTGAATGATGTTCTCGCTCGAAAAGAATTGAGTAGGCGAAACCAAATAGGAAAAAGGATACCGGCGATGGAACAATCCGGGGTATCGTTCCGAGCAGATGGGCGAACCTGGAATGAACTACGGCCGATTACCATCGAACGCCGTTTTACCTCCGCTACTCCTGGCAGTGTGCTCATCACGGCCGGTCGGACCAAAGTCCTGTGCACGGCGAGTGTGGATCAGCAGGTTCCAACATGGTTGGCCGGCCAGGGAATGGGATGGATCACGGCCGAATACAGTATGCTGCCGGGAAGTACATCTCCTCGAAAACAGCGCGAGCGTGCGAAGGTAGAGGGACGATCTGCGGAGATTCAGCGCCTCATCGGGCGGAGTCTGCGGGCGGTGACGGATTTGGCTGCTCTTGGAGAACGGACCATTACCATTGATTGCGATGTCCTTCAAGCCGACGGTGGCACCCGTACGCTTAGTATCACAGGGGGATTTGTCGCCCTCGTCGATGCCCTGCGGATGGTCCAGGCTGAACTTGCCGATGCTTCGCAGCTGCCGCTCCGAGACAGTGTGGCTGCTGTCAGTGTCGCTCTTTGGGGAGAAGACCTAGTTCTGGACCCCGATCAGCGCGAAGATAATGAGGCTGGTGTGGATTTCAATATTGTGATGACGGGAAAAGGCCGGTTCGTTGAGGTCCAGGGAACGGCAGAGCACCTGCCATTTGACCGTCTCCTTCTGGAGCGAATACTTGACCTGGCCGCCAATGGAATTGCCCAGTTGACACGTATTCAACGTGAGGCTTTGGGTGACGATTGGCCCTGGGCATAGCCAGACGCGATGATCGCTCGCAAGATTCCGTGCGGGTTTGCAGGAAAATGATGACGTCGATTTTACGATCATTTCTCAATAGGACGATTCTCGTCAATCTGGTCATCGGCGAGTTGATCGGAGGAAGCCTTCTGCTGGGCTGTCGGCCAATGCCGCCGATAGGCGAGAACTCACAGGGATCACCCCGGCGGACTCGGCAAACAGAGTTCCGCGAGGTCAAATATACCGACAAGACGCCGGAAGAATGGTTATCGCTCCTCGGACATCGTAATTCGCAGGTTCGCGATCAAGCGATTGATGCCCTTGTGCAGTATGGCCCCGAGCAAATAAAACCACTGATGAAAGTGGCGGCAGACCGTTCAAAGCCGGCCGCTCGGCTTTCTGCGATAAGAGCACTGGGCGCTTTCGGGCCACGTGCGGTCGATGCGATTCCGGTTCTTATAGAGGCCATGGAAGATTCATCTTGGGACGGACGCGATGCGGCGGCAGAGTCCCTGGGAATGATCAAACAGGGAACCACGGAAGTCGTCGCGGCGTTGGTTCGCGCTCTCCAAGATTCCGACGAACGTATTCGAATGGCCGCCGCCAGGGCCTTGGGCCGATGCAAAGTGACTGATCCAGCGGCGATTGAGGCACTAACGAAGGTTCTGGATGATCCGGATATGAATGTGCAATTGGCAGCAATTGAAACCCTTGGTGAAATCGGCCCTGCTGCGAAAGCCTCGCTTGCGAAATTGCAAGAACTTGCGGAAACGGGTCCCGCGTTAATTCAGGCTTCAGCACGCGAGGCCATTCGCCGCATCGGCTCGTCGTAGTGATTCCTCCCTGGTCTTGTAAGCTGAGTTACCTTTCTCCTCGGGAATGTTCTGTTTCTCAAAGGTGTGCGTGCGCCCTGATCAGAGGTGGAATGCTGTGGCCAGTGTCTAGGACAGAGGGAGCCTGCCCCTGTTTCGTGTTTCGACCTTGGGCTGCTGGCAGGATGCGGAGAACCGTTTTTCGAGTAAGGCAATTCATGACTGCTTTGCGGGTGAAAACTTCAGCTCTCAGCGGTAGGGGCAATTCATGAATTGTCCCTACCGTACTCGCATCGGGAATTGGGGTTCTGTCAAACTGTGTTCCGAGAGCGATTTGCTCTTATGCAAGACTCTTGAGCACAATTGGGTCAGCTCATGCAGATGGAGTTGCCGCTGCTGGGGCCTGTTCCGTGGTCTTGTCGGGAAGTTGGTCGGGTCGTTCTGGACCACGCAAAAAAGCCAGAATTCCTTCAACGACGAGCCAGCCCGCCATAATGAGAACGATGACTGTCGTTATCCACAATGCGGTTTGTCCCTCTTGGAAGAACTTGATCAAATTGAAGACCATGGCTGCTGTGGTCATGACCAGCATGAAGATCATCGGAATCAACGTGAACGCGACCATTCGGCGATTCTGGTAGAGGTACACGCTGACGATCAGAAGTGCCAAGCCAGCGAGGAGTTGGTTACTGGTCCCAAAAAGTGTCCAGAGGGCCTTGCCAGCTGGGACCAAGGCGAAAAAGCCAATCCCCGCAACGGCCAGCAGTGAACCAAAATACCGATTGGCCAGGAATCGAAGGCCAAGGGCGTTGCACAGCTCTTCCACATTGAATCGGAGGAGTCGTGTCGCTGAATCGAGAGTTGTTAAAGCGAAGGCAGTCACTGTAACTGCAATGAAGGTCTGACCAATTGCTGTGGGAATTCCGATATGCGAAAGGATATTGGCACTTCCGCGGACCACGGCGTTTAACTGGGCAGCCAGACCGCGTATTGCCGTCCATGATGAGTAGACTCCGTGTTCGCTCCAGTCAACCGCGCTCAGACCGGCTGTGCAGGCAGCGATGACCAAGAGGGCAAGGGCGCCTTCCACAAGCATGGCGCCGTAGCCGATCAGAACCGCATCTTTCTCGCGATTGAGTTGCTTGACCGTTGTCCCGCTGGAAACGAGAGAATGGAACCCGCTCACAGCACCGCAGGCGATGGTCACAAAAAGCAACGGAATCATAGGTGGGGAATTAGGGACTTTGACTCGCAGAATCGGAGCGTCAATTCGGGCATATTCGCTGCCAACGAGCGTTGCCATGACAAGCCCTACAAAGAGCGCGATCAACGCAAAATAGAGCTGGAAACTGTTGATGTAATCTCGCGGTTGGAGTAACAACCATACGGGAAGGATTGAAGCGAGAAATGCGTAGGATAGGAGGACGCCAATCCAGGCATAATTGGCTTTTCCAAGGACAGTTGCCGGCTTATCGATGGCTCCCAGTTCCTCGACAATATCTTGACGTCCCGTGGCCCGAAAATAATCAATAGCCGACTTCGCACCATAAGGGCGCGCAAAGCTAGGACCACCAGATTCCGCCACTGCATCCTTCGCTTCGCTGATTGCGGATCGAGTCTCGGAACGGCACAACCACTGATAACTGAGGACCGGCATCTTTTCGCCAAGATAAATCAGACCCGCAAACACTGCGAGTGCAACGATGGTGGCGGACACTAAAGGGGCCTTGAAACGATAAACGGCCAAACCAAAAAAGACAGCCACAATCATCAGCCCGACGGAGGGCACGATGGCATCCGGATTGAAATTCAGGAACAGGTCAGAAAGCGTGTTACAAAAGGACCCCATCGCCAAAGACATAAGAAAGAAGATGATCAGCAGTGCGAGAATCCGCGCCCTGGGGCCAAGCACATAATGAGCAACTTCCCCCACCGATCGCCCACGATGACGGAGACTGACAACCAAAGCCCCCAGGTCGTGAACCGCTCCAATGAACACCGCGCCCACGAGAACCCAGACAACCGCCGGCAACCACCCCCAGATGACAGCCAGGGCGGGTCCCAGGATCGGCCCCAATCCCGCGATCGACGCAAAATGATGACCGAACAGCACAGGAGTCGGCGCCGGACAATAGTCAACGCCGTCATACATTGTGTGGGCTGGGGTCGGTGTGTCGCCTTTCAAATGGAAGACACGTCTTCCCAGAAAACGGCCATAAAGCAAGTAACCAAGAAAGAGAAAGGCGAAACCGAATCCAACGACGACGACCGCGTGTTCAGGCATAGTAATACCTCAACATCGAAGACAATGAGTTCTCGTGCGGCTGCAACTGCCGCCACTTTGTTCTTCGAGGAAAGGGCGTGCTTTTCTCGCCTCCAGCATAGTTTTTTGTTCGATTCCTTTCAATGATGAATACGCAGTGAGTTGGCATCTTGATCTTCAGGAACGTGATACCGACTGCATGCTGATAGGAGTTTTTTGCGTTCTGGACAACGGCGATCCACTGAGTAAAACATTATTTGCAGAGTTGCCATTGTCAGTGCCGTTGGCAGCCCAACCACGGTTACCTAACAGAAGGAGCATCGCCCATGAGCCGTTCCTTGAACCGTCGGAGTTTTCTGAGTGGCGCGACCGCTGGGATAGCAGCCTGCTGGATTTTGCAATCCTCCAGGTCGGCTTTTTCCTATGAAGCCAATGAAAAGGTCGGTTTTGCAGCTGTTGGGCTAGGGAACAGAGGGAGTTATCTGGCGCCAACATTCGCCCGGATTGGAGGCGAATTGATTGCACTTTGCGACGCGAATCAGAGCCGGATTGCGCCTTTCGCGCAGAAGTTCCCAAAGGCAACCGTGTATCGAGATTTCCGAAAGATGCTCGATGAGTGCGAGAAACGCATCGATGCCGTGGTTGTCGCTACGCCCGACCACACGCACGCAGTCATTTCTGCAGCAGCCATGCACCGTGGTAAGCATGTTTACTGCGAGAAGCCGATCGCTCACGACGTGCGGGAGGCCCGTGTCCTTCGGGAATTGGCAGCCCAAACGAAGGTTGCGACGCAAATGGGCAATCAGGGCATGGCCACTGATTCCTTCCGCAGGACTCTGGAACAGATTGAGGACGGTGTGATCGGACACATTCGCGAAGCCCACGTGTGGTACGTCTTCGGTGGAGGTGGCCCAAGACAGCTGCCGAAGGATACTCCGCCCGTCCCTGCGGAGTTGGATTGGGACGCCTGGCTGGGACCAGCCGCAGAGCGACCCTACCACCCCGACTACGTCTCTGGATGGGGAGGGTGGTGGGACTTCGGGACCGGCTGTCTGGGCGGTGGTGGCTCACACTCGCTCAATCTGACCTTTAAGGCTTTGGCTCTCCGTGAGCTATGGAATCCTGCCAGTGGCGTGGGAAAGAGAATCCGGATCGAAAGTGAGATTCCCGAAAAGGCCCCGAACGGTTTTCCACGGTGGCAGTTTGTCCGTTTCCACATTCCCCCAAGGGATGGCCGTCCTGCAGCCACAATCTACTGGTATAACGCCAACGAGGATGAGTTACAAAGGCAGGGAGTTTGGAAAAAGTTGGAAGACATTGCCGGACGCGACCTCGAATGGAAAGACAACAGTTGGACGCCACGGTCAGGGACCTTGCTTGTTGGAGAAAAGGGTGTCGTTCATACGAACGCTCACAATTCTGTCTGTCAAATCCTACCATTGGACAAATTCCCGAACCAGTCAGGTCCACCCAAGCGGTATCCACACGTGGCAGGCCATGAATACGAATGGCTCGATGCGTGCCGGGGACGGGTAGCATCCCTATCCAATTTCGATCATTCAGGGCCAGTGATTGAACTGTTGCTGGCTGCCAATGTCGCTGGTCGATTTGACGAGCCAATCGAGTTTGATCCTGTTGAGTGTCGTATCGTTAGCAGCGCCGAGGCGGACGCCTTATTGCGGCCCGATTACCGCGCCGGCTGGTCGCTGTGAACGTTTGGCGAATCGCCAAGGTCGCCAAAAGTGAAACTAACCCCACGCATGTTTTTCTGAGGAACGATAGTTTGGCATAATTGTTGCACGTCTGGTGAAGTCTTATGGTGGCTTGTTTGGTCTGGTACGGCTGACAGGTTTGGCGGTGGGCCGACGCTGTGGGCTGCGGGAAACGACTCGCGGATGTGCTACAATAGGCGCTAATTCCGGTTGTGGATGGTGGGAATTCTTAAGGATAGAGCAATATGAGTGAGACAGGTGATTCATTCTCAGAAAGTGGCCAGGACAGTCTCTCCCTTTTGGCCAGACTGGCCAAAGAGGGCACCACGGAGGAGGAGCGTCAAAGGGCATTTGGGGAATTGATTCAACCAATCAAAGCCATTGCAGCCAAGGTGGTGAGCAAACATCTTTCTCATAAAAGCACGATCGGGAATGACTTTATCGAGGAGGGGCCCTCGTTAATCTGGGAACGGTTGAAGTCTTATGATCCCGCAAAGCGTTTTAAACCGTGGTGCGCAGTTGTGCTCAACAATGCATTAATTGATGAATTGAGAAAGCAAGTTCGTCGGGATGAGCGGGTCAAGTCCGTTTCGGATTTGGTTAATTGCGCAGGCGAGGAGGGGACACAGCGGTATCAATTGTTTCTTCAGAATGCGGGGGCGCCCTTAGAGCCTCTGTGTGAGGACGATTCTTTTGGGGAATTCTCTGACCAGGATATTGCGTTGCTTGAAACCGAACTGACTGCTAAAGCAAGAGTTGTAGCCCTCGTCATCATTGGCCTTTGGGTGAAAGTTGCTTCACAGATTTGGGAGCAGTGGCTTGACGAAGGTGACTATCCTCGTGACTTCCCACCAGACGAAATCTTCACCCTGGACGATATCGAAGAAAGAGTCACAATGGTGGCAGAGTACTTGGGTGAGACGCGGCCGTGCATTTACATGAGATGGCGGCGGAGTATTCCAATCTTGCGGCGGCTGTCAGTTTTTCAGCGTTAAACAACATGATGATCTTGGGACTGCTCATTGAATGGGAAAAGCGTCATGTCGGTCTTACATCGGTGGGACGACTTATCATGCTCTCCGGCGGCAAACCTGGACAGCGATCGAATTGTCGTGGTTGTTCCGGAATCTGGGTGGGGCCATGCCCTGCAGAAGCATTTTCTCAACAAACGTGAACCCTGGAAGGATGTCTTTGGAGACGAGCTGGCTGGGTTGCGAGAGCCATCACCCGCCGAGAGCGTCGTGAATAAAGTGCTGGCGATTCTGCGGGAACAGATGGAACAATCGCTTAAACGACCTTTCATCCTGGCTTTTGAGATCAAAGCCAGGCAGGGACGAGCGATGCGACGCGGGCAACATCGCGTGGTCCTCGTTCTTCCTTGTGGCGCCCAGGCAGTTCTCGGAGGGCGAAAAGGCAAGTATCGGTGGCTTACGTGTTATTTTCCGAATGCCGCCGTCGTAGAAGACAATGTGGCCAAACGGTGGATCGAAACCGCGAGGAGGCTTGTATCGCAATATGTGGCCTTTGGCAGTTTCATGCCGCCGGATGAAAAGGTGGTGTTTTCGGTGAGGACCGAGTTTGGCGTAGAGGAACGATGGAAGGTAAGTTTTATCACTCCCGAATTGTGGGGATTTGTGGATTTGAACGGTAAGACGATTTGGCGGGGGCGTTTTCCAAGTTGGCCCGAAGCGGAAAAACTCGCACATCTTGGGGCAGTTGGGGGAAAACGACGACTCAAGCGGCCTCGCCTCGCACTCCATGCTGATCGTGTTAAGGGATAGTCTCCATGATGGACAAAAACGCACGTGATCTTTTCGGTTATGTTGAAAAACTTCGGGAGGCGCTTGCCAGCCCACATCTCGCGGAATTTGATACCATTCCAACTGAGCAGGCGAAGAGGGTTGCGTTAAAGGTGGCGATTTGTTTAGGCTACTGCCGTCTTTTTGGGTTGGATCCGGGCGAGGATGATGGAGTGTTGCCCGTCCCGGAAGCGGCAGGGGCGGCAGAGGCCCTTCAGGGGCTGGTCGTTGAGACGATGGAAATGGCGAAAGAATATCCGGAACGTTGGGATCATGCCCAATGTGGACAGGAAGAGCTCGATTTAACAACTGACCTCTTGCAGTCGCGGATGGACATTCACGCTGCCCAGATTGCGATTGCCGAGGCAAATCTGGAGGCACATGTGTTCGATGACCCGGGGGCGGAACAGTTGGACGCACTGTGGAAAGCGTGTGAAGAACGAATAAATGAATTGGATGATCAATTGCAGTCACCGTCGATACTGGAACTGCTTTCAACCATTACAGGGACTCACCTGTTAGATAATTGGCGGATGTTACTGGTCGAGCCTTACTCGCTCGCTTTACCTTGGTGGCTCGATGGTACCCTGGAACAAACGGCAGCACGGGTGGAAGCCGAAGCATTGGCAACAATGCCGGGACCAGAAGAATGGCGGCGGTTGCGTCGGGCATATGTGCAAAGGGGCCGCAGCCTGGCGGCAAAGCTTCAGCAATTACCAGCACCAATCGCCATGGCCGCCGCCACAGCCGATGTGGCGCAGGCCGAAACCTACATGGCCCAGTGGTCTTCTCCTGATGAAGACTACTATGCGCGGACCTTTGTGCCAAAGGTTCCTTTGCAGGGAACTTTGGTCGAGATTCAGTTTGTTCGAGCTACGGACGAGGACGTGGCTTGGGAACTTGCGGGCAAATCCATGAAGTTGTTTGGAATAGAAGCCACGATCTCGGAGGCGGCTTGCGTTTCCTTCTCTCTGGAGAGCCTCATCGAGATCGCAAGAACGAAGCCACAGTCCGAGCTTAATCTTCAGGTGGATGGGGTGGTTTGGGAAGAATGGCCGCTTAAGGAATGAGATCGTATGCGAGAAACGGACATTGAAAGGTTACTTGGAATTCCGCCTGCCGAAATGACTAAGCCTCAAGCGGCAAAGCTGTGTCACGCGCTTGGCCCATGGGCGGTTCTTCTGTTAGATCCGGAAGTGATCAACAAAGCGAGAAACGTTGCTAATGTGGTTCCAAGGAGCGACAACTGGCTCGCAGAATTGTTTAAGCCTCCGGGCAGTTGCTGGGTACTCGCAGTGCCACAGGGCGACTGTTTCCCTGCCTTTGGCGAAGCGGTGGTATTTCCCCTCGTTTGGCGAAAGGATCGCTCAGAGGATGACCCATGGCTTCCCGAGGGGCTGAAGTTGGTCGGTGAGCAGGTTCGTAGTCAATTCTCTTCTAATGGGGAGCGTTGGACGCTTCATTTTCCCGATGACCTGAGTCCTGACCGGCTGCCGTGTTCTCTCCTGGCAGGTTCCTACGAGTCGGCCTGGGTTTCTCTGGCTGGTGGGTTGGTGCTTGCCATGAGCCAGGGTTTGCCGGAAAAGTCGGTCTGGGCCACGGGGGCATGGGATCCTGATAAAGGCATTTCCCACGTTGATGGTGTGGAAAAGAAAATCCGCACGGCATCCCGTTTCGGCGCAAAACAGTTCTTTCTTCCTGAAACGAACAAGGGGGAGGCTGAACAGCTTGCTCAAGAATTGGGTGTCAGCGTGCGTGCCCTATCGTCCGAAGGGACGCTGGATCCTCGAAAGACGATTCAACCGTTCCTTGATTGTTTCGAGCGACTGGCCGACCGGAACGATTCTCGGGAAAAGCGATGTCAATCTTACCGACGGATTCCTGATCGTAAGAAAAAATGTGACTACTATCTTGAGTGCATCTTGCCTGAAGTGGCCCATAATTGCCGGGAGAAGCTCCGCGCTGAGCTTGATCGTATGCCGTGCGATACGCTAATCACGGTTATGAGCCAAAGTCCCACTCTGATGTATCTGAGCCATGAGGTCTTGCGTCCGAAGCAGTCGCTGATTCTGTATGACCAGAAAGACCCAATCATAATCAATGCTGTTAATGAGTTTCAGAATTGGCTGAAGAATCGATGTGAGTCGCCATGTGTTGCGAAGGGCATCGCTTTCAAAACAACTCAGAATGTGCGAGAACTGATCGAGGAATTTCAGGGAATTGTCAGGGAACACTTGGATTCAACAGACGGACATGGGATTGTCCTCGATGTGACGCCGGGAAAGAAGGTCATGTCGCTGGCCCTGGTGGCCGCGGCGCCTCCAGGGAGTCGTTTTCTGTACATGCACCACAAGCTGGAGAACAATGATCTTGTCCCGTTCAAAGAAAGTCCCGAGCTTTTTGTCCTACCTCGTACGTTGTTTGAATAGGCAAATCGGGTCTGACATCTCAGTGACAAAATCGCAAATCCTCGATTTGCTGAAAATCGAGAATTGCTGGATTCTGTTGCTGCCGCCCGTCGGTTAGGAATCTTAAAAGGTTGTGGGATGGTGTTGGGCTGTTCTCGCCATCAAAAAACCAACCTCAGCAGGAGACACTATGTCGGAATCGGATCGCAATTTGACAGGTTGCAGACTCTTAACACGAATGAGTCGTCTGCTGGGAACAGCAATTTATGAATTGTCCCCGGTTCTTGGGTCACGTGGTCCGATCTCGTCTTGAAGCCGCTTAATCGAGGATGACTCGCCAGCTTCCACCACCTGCCACACGGTGTCCGCCCACATGAAACAGCCCGGCCCAGTATATCCACGGAATAAAGGCGGCGGGTACATCGCGGTACACAGCGCCGCCGACACACCCGAATAACTCGAACCTCTGTGATGTTCGACTGGACCATTTGATCTGCTGAAACGGTCGAAAGTAATCCTCTCGGCACTCGACTTGGTTGGCAGCGGCCTGTAGGGCGTCCAAATCTGCCGACAGGCGGGTCCCTGCCTGGGCGAAGGCACGGCACAAAACGATCTTTGCGGCCGTGAATACGTCACCAAATGTGGGCGATTGAATGGTATGACGTTGTCCCCTTTCGTCTCGCCGACGGAGGATAAGGGGAGTTCGCAGGCCGATCCCCACCCGGGGAAAAGTTCCTGGTATAGAATCGGGAGTCGGCGGCAGCTCACTAGGATCGAGTCTTCCCTCCAACATGAACAGTTGCCTGGGGATAAAATGAATCTCGTCGGGACCGAGGCCGGGTTTCCGACCTACGTCAGTCAACGCGCCCATAACGGTTGGCAGCCAGGCGATGGCTTTTTCGCCGATGAGAATCATCCGAACGGGCAACTCGTCTCCCGATCTAACATGCTTGGCCGTTGGGTAGTATGGTGAAAGAACAAGTGGGCGAAGAGCTTCTGAATCGTCCGGTGGGCTGGGCGGCTCGTAAAGCTGACCATAGGGACACTCTTCGTGGAAACGGCAACCTTCGCAGTAGTCAGGACGATTTCCCTGTTCATCAGTGCGGCGACACGTCATCGCTTTTAAGCGACCGGCCGTCAACCCACGAAGGGCCGGACCAATCCAGGGGACAAGTTGACCAGACGATGTTACGCACAAATTAAGCTCCACGATTGCGAATTGCAGACTCATCAGCAGTGATTCCCAAAGTGGTCCTATCCATTGAAACAAAGTGTGCTTTACGTAGCGTGCGCGAAATAGATTTCTTATGACGCGAAGCGTTTCCTCTGTCAAGTTGCGGCAATTCAAGTTTCATTCCCACAATGGTTCTTCACCTTGCGAGGCGTTACAATGCTATCGCCGGTGACGGATATCAAAAACACATTGAGTTCCGACCGTAACGCACTCTACGATAACGACATTTCGATCTTCGTGGTGTCATAGCACATTCTGGTTTTGCCCCAACCTTGTTCGGAGGAGAACGTGATGAGTTCAGGCTTTCGAGGATGGATGACGTTTTTTGCGATAATGTCGCTTACGAACATTTGTGCCTTTTGCATCCAGGGTGGACAACGAACTGACGCCGAGCCTACTGCCAGTATTCAGGCAATCCAGGAGGTTGAGGCTGGCCAGCGCGACACAGCCAACGCCGCATGGTGGGGATTCGATCCGGAAGATTCGACGCAATATCTCCAGGCGGCCCTCAAGTCAAAGGCAAAAAAGGTTATTGTTCCGAAAATGTCAAGCCCCTGGATCGTTGATAGGATCGAGCTTCTCGGGAACAAAGAGATTGTTATCGAACCGGGCGTAGAGATCGTCGCAAAACGGGGTGCGTTTCAAGGTAAAGCCGATTCGTTGTTTACGGCATCCAACCAGGAAAACTTGGTCATCACCGGTAACGGGGCGACTTTGCGAATGTGGCGGGAGGATTATGCACAACCACCCTACGAAAAGGCTGAATGGCGGCACTGTCTGAGTCTGCGAGGATGTCGCAATGTGACCATCCAGGGTTTGACCTTGCGGGATAGCGGTGGTGATGGCATCTACCTTGGGGCGGGGAAGAACGGTGAACCGAATCAAAATATCGTCATTCGAGATGTCGTGTGCGATAAGAATTATCGGCAAGGTATTAGCGTTATTACGGCCCAAGACTTACTTATCGAGAACGTCATCCTGAGCAATACCGGAGGAACACCACCCCAAGCGGGTATTGACTTCGAACCGAACCGGCCCACGGAACTTTTGAGCAATTGCGTGATGCGGAATTGCGTGATCGAAAACAACCGAGGGTATGCCATTCACCTCTATGCTGGGGCAATGAACGCCGACTCGCAGCCGATTTCCATCCGATTGGAGAACTGTCGGACGAAAGGAACGAATGCGGGTTCGTTGAGCATTGTTACCAGGAACCGAACGGATGAAGCTGTCAAAGGGACCTTTGAGGTGGTCAATTGCCGCTTCGAGGATTCTGAAACCGCGGGTATCATTGTTTGTTCTAAGCCCGTCGATGGTCTGCGGATTCTCCTCAAAGATTGCGAAATCATTGAAACAGCGACCCAACCGCGAGCACCGGCACCAATCCTATTTGTTTCCCGCCCAGGCGATGAAAACGATCTGGGGGGTGTGGTTTTTGAAAATGTCGTCGTTCGGGATGCAGCAAATCGTCCCCTTCTCCACTTCAACAATGCTGCTGGAGTGTGTTTGAAGGAGGTCACCGGTTCAGCCGCGATTTACAGGGCATCGGGGCAAGAAACATTTCAGATCGATCAACGGACCGTGGCTCAGTGGTTTCCTTGCGATCCTATCCGTCAGTTGCCAATCCTTTCGACTGACCGATTGACCCCTTCGAAGGTACCTTCGCCGCAGGCGTCGCTCGTGGAAATCCCACGGCACAGACTGCGGCAAGTTGCTGGTTATGTTTTCTTTGCCCGGAAAGGCGACCGTGTGAGCTTTGAAATCGCGTATGAACAGGTTGGCAAGAATAATGGAACGCGGCTGCCTGTGCAAATCGTTGGGCCTGGTGGAAACGTGGTGCACAGTGCGGCGCTTGCATTCCGAGAGCAAACCAAACTGGAATTCACCCCATTGGAAACAGGAGTTCATCGTCTGCGTGCAGAACCGGGACCAAATTCGGTGCGGATGATTGGGAGTACTCATCCCGTGGCCATTGTCGGGGAAAAGGGAATCATTCATTTGATTAGCACGACCGGGCAGTTTTACATACATGTGCCGCCGGGGAAATCATTAGGGCTGGGAGTGAGCGGGGACCCGCCCGGCGAATGTGTCGCTGCCCGGTTGTTCGAGGTGGGAAGAAAACCGTTATGGGAAATCACGGGCTGCGATGACACGAGATCCTGCGTCGTGGATGCAACAACAGAGCCTCGTGTCTATTGTCTGGAACTTGCTCGACCCACAGTCGGTGTTCTGGAGGACGAGTACATCAGCATCCGCGGCGTACCGGCTGTTCTCAGTTTTTCGCCGGACGTTCTTTTTGCAACTCCGGAAGCTGATCAGTAAGAAACAGATTGAGAAATGCAGTCGGGGAGGTCATGATGGATACCGCATCTCAGACGGTACTTGACAAAGACCTGAACAGAAGAAGCAGCGTTTTCGTTCCGCAATTGCGTGGGTGTGGAACGGGCTTTCGGGCCAGGATGAAGATTCCGATTTGGGTAACGACTCTGTGCCTGTTGTCGATACCCTGTGTTCTTGGGGAAACCGCTGAGCATCGGCAGATTCACGACGGTATGCCATCGGTTTCTGCGGTTAAACAACCCCGAACAAACAGTGATGAACCACTGAGGGTAGGATCACTGCAAGCTACGGGAGAGCGGGGGACTTCGTCGAAAGCGCGCCTTCCGAATATCGTGCTCATCCTTGCGGATGACCTGGGATACGGTGAACTGGGGTGCTACGGGCAGCAGAAAATCCGTACTCCCAATCTTGACCGTATGGCCGCCGAAGGCATGCGATTTACCCAATTTTATGCCGGCGCGCCCGTATGTGCGCCGTCGCGGTGTGTTCTTATGACGGGCAAACACCTGGGGCACGCAGCGATTCGTGACAACTCGGAAGTGCAACCGGAAGGCCAATGGCCCTTACCAGCCGAAGAGATCACAATCGCGGAAATCCTCAAGAACAAGGGTTATTCTACCGCAGCGATTGGCAAATGGGGGCTTGGTCCACCACGTTCTAGCGGGGACCCGAATTCCCAGGGATTTGACCTTTTCTTCGGCTACAATTGCCAACGTCACGCCCATAACCACTACCCGAGCTGGCTTTACCGGAATCACGAAAAGGTTTCGCTAAATAATCCTGAGTTTTCGGCTCACCAGCGGTTTCCCAGCGATGCCGATCCAAATGATCGAAGGCTTTACGCACAATACGTTGGGCAGGAGTATGCACCGGACCGTATGTTGGCTGAGGCTCTTGATTTCATTCAGAAAAACCGCGATCGGCCATTTTTCCTTTACTATGCAACGACCGTGCCGCACCTCGCGTTGCAGGTTCCCGAGGACTCTCTTCAAGAGTATTTAGGAGATTTCCCCGAAACGCCTTACCTTGGCGATCGGGGTTATCTGCCGTGTTTTGCACCCCGAGCAACATACGCGGCCATGGTTTCGCGACTGGATCGTGACGTCGGGAAGATTCTTGACCAAATCAAGCAATTAGGCCTTGATTCCGAGACCCTGGTGATTTTCACATCGGATAATGGTCCGACGCATGGGCGCGGTGGCGGTCCCCAAGATGGTGTGGGTGGTTCAGACTCGGTTTTCTTCCAGAGTGCTGGCACCTTGAACGGGTTGAAGGGAAGCGTCTTCGAAGGGGGGCTCCGTGTCCCGATGATCGCACGCTGGCCGGGGAAAATCCCCGCAGGTACTGTCTCGGAGCATGTGGGTGCTTTCTATGATTTCTTGCCCACCTTTGCGGAAATCGTCTCGGCTCAAATACCAACAGGAATTGACGGGATCAGTTTCCTACCAACCCTCTTGGGCAAATCGCAGGAACAGAGACAGCATGAGTTCTTGGTTTGGGAATTCTACGGGTATGGGGGACAGCAGGCAGTTCGCTTTGGCCCGTGGAAGGCCGTTCGTCGTGATTGTTATCAATCTCCCGACGGTCCCATAACACTGTTTAATCTCGAGACTGATCCGGGAGAAACTCGGGATGTGTCTTCGGAATATCCTGAGATCGTCAGGAAAGCCCAATCGATCCTTGAGCGTGAACACTCCGACTCCCCGTTCTGGGATTTTCGGGCAAAGCGTCGTGGTCCACCCAAGTCGCTCGACGCACAAATCGCACCGTAAGAACAGACAATATCTGTGGCGAGCGGTGCGCAAAAATACATCGCTTTTGCGCAAAAGTAGGTTGCATAGGGATAGCGGGATATCTAGAGTAAAGCTGTGATTGGGAAGGTTTCTCGCACGAGAATGGCTTCTGTAATTCAACAAGTAGTGTTGATAGGGGTACTTCGGAAATTGCCCCTACGGGCGGGCGAACATCGGAATTGGCATTGGTAGCCTTCCAGATCACGCTCCGACTGCGATGTGCGGACTTACTAAAAAAGCTAGAGTGAGATTACCACGAGAGGTTGTGCCATGCAATGTCACAGACTAGTGATCCGCGGTTCTCTTTTGCTGAGTGTTACCGTATTGTTCCTGGTTTGTTCGATGATCAACGCGAACGCACGCCAACAAGACGAGATGGCGCTTCAGGTTGTGAAGACGCCAGATGCTCGCCTCGGTATTAAGCATTATCCGGCCAATCGGCCCCCGCTCCACCCCAGTCCATTGGTGCGCTTACCATTGGGGGCCGTTCAAGCTCGCGGTTGGCTGGAAACGCAACTCAAACTTGAGGCCGAAGGATTCATTGGACACTTGCACGAACTAAGTCGTTTTCTCGCTGAAGATGGTAACGCTTGGCTTAACCCTGAGGGAATCGGCGATAAGAGTTTCTGGGAGGAATTGCCTTACTGGTTGAAAGGTTACATCGACCTGGCATATCTCCTTAAAGATCAGACGATGATCAACGAAGCAAAAAGGTGGGTCAAGCCGACAATCGTCGGGCAGCGATCGGACGGTTGGATTGGTCCTCGTCGGAACCTGGAGATGATTAATTCGCCTCGGGGAAGAAAACCTGACCTTTGGCCGAACATGATCATGCTGCATGTGCTTCAATCCTATTACGAGGCGACAAATGATCCGCGGGTCATTGAGTTAATGAAACGCTACTATCGCTGGGAGTTGTCTCAGCCTGACGAGGATTTCCTCCTTCCGTACTGGCAAGAGGTGAGAGCAAGTGACGATCTGGTGATCGTTTATTGGCTCTACAATCAAACAGGTGAGAAATGGCTTTTGGAGTTGGGAGAGAAGATCAATCGGTGTCAAGCTCGTTGGGACGAGGGAATCATCAACTGGCATGGTGTTAATATCGCTCAGGGATTCCGCGCACCGGGCATTTATTACCAGCAGAGTGGGGATAACAAACTTCTGGCGATGGCCTACGCGAATTATGAGGAGATTCGCGACAAATTCGGGCAGGTGCCAGGTGGACTTTATGGCGCCGACGAGAATTGCCGTCCCGGTTACGTCGATCCGCGTCAGGCAGCGGAAACCTGCGCGATGGTGGAGATGATGTATTCCTGCGAGCTTCTGACTGCGGTTTCGGGCGATACGGTGTGGGCGGACCGCTGCGAGGATGTGGCGTTCAATTCCCTTCCCGCATCGATGACGCCGGACCAGAAGGCCCTCCGCTATCTGACGTCGCCGAATTTGGCCGTCTCAGATGCGAAAAGCAAGTCGCCGGGAGTTCAGAATAGCGGCCCTATGTTCCTTTTCGATCCGTATGGGCACCGCTGCTGTCAGCACAATGTATCGCACGGTTGGCCCTATTTCACAAAACACCTCTGGATGGCAGCACCTGGTGATGGATTAGCAGCCATTATGTATGCACCAAGCCAGGTCGAAGCCCGCGTTGGCGAGAAAGGCCACGTGGTTACCATCACAGAAGAAACAAAGTATCCTTTCGACGACGAAATCACGTTTACGATTCAGACAGTGGGAAATGTGGAATTTCCGATTTACCTCCGCGTTCCACAGTGGTGTAGCCATCCTGAAGTTCGAGTCAAATCTGCAAATGTCGTCAGAGAAGGGGACGTTCCCTCTGAAATACAGGGGCAGTGGATTGTTGTCCGGCGTTCCTGGGGCAATGGCGATGTGCTGTCCTTGAGGTTTCCCAGAACCATTCGCACACGGGTGTGGGAAAAGAATCATAACAGCATCTCGGTGGACTACGGACCATTGACGTTTTCGCTCAAAATCGGAGAGCGATATGTCCGCGCCGGAGGGACGGATAAATGGCCTGCCTGGGAAATATACCCCGAGAATGATTGGAATTTTGGACTTCTCGTCGATATGCAGAAGCTGGACCGTAGTTTTCGCGTGGAAACGCGCCCCTGGGATGGAGTATCGCAGCCTTTTACACCGGAAAACGCCCCCGTTGTTCTGAAGGCCGTTGGTAAACAGATTCCCCAGTGGATGCTGGATGAGCATGGTCTTGTGGCCCCCCTTCAACAGAGTCCGGTTAAGGTTGATGGACCAGCTGTCCCACTTGAGTTGATTCCCATGGGTTGCGGGCGACTGCGAATCAGTGCTTTTCCCGTGATTGGTGAGGGGCCGGATGCTGTCGAGTGGCAAAAGCCTGCTCCACCGCCGCATCAGGCGTCGCATTGTTTCGAAAGTGATACGGTATTGGCCTTGAGCGATGATCTTGATCCCAAGAGTTCGCACGACCAGAGCATGCCTCGTTTTACCTGGTGGCCGCACCGTGGGACTGAGGAGTGGGTTACGTACGAGTTTGGCCGTGAACGCGAAGTTGCGGAAATCGCCGTGTACTGGTACGACGATACGGGTTCAGGCTCATGCCGTGTCCCGCAAACCTGTCACGTCCAGTACTGGGACGGCCAGTCGTGGCAAAACGTGGCCCCCGACAGCCGATGTGGCGTCAGCCGTGATCAGTTTAATAAGTTGCAGTTCAATCCCGTCAAGACGACACGGCTTCGGCTCCTCGTGCAACTTCAACCCGAGTTTTCCGCGGGCATTTTGGAATGGCGTGTGAAATAGTCTTGTTTTGTATCGCTCCAGTTCCAATCTGCTCGGGAGGGGGTTAAATACACAGGAACACACGGATTCCCATAAAAAACGAAGAGCCGTCTGTGAATTGTAGGGGCAATTCATGAATTACCCCTACGGGTGGTCCAAACGGTGGCATTCGCAATCGGCTTCGTACCAGGTTGCACTCCGAGTGCGGTGTGGATCTGGGCACTTGTCGTAGTGGAGATGCTTCCTATGGCGAGGATACCTGCACTGTAAACCCCGGGCCATCGCAAGGCCAATTGGGGAGAATTAGGGGGGGTATAGTTGCGGATACTCGCTAGCTGGCCAGTGTTAGTGGGGACTGTTATAATGCGTATCGCCGGGCAGGAACTCTGCTCGCCGAATTAAGAATTGGAACTACAGGAGAAGCAAGATGTGCAGTGACGCTTTAGGCCTCATCGCCCAAGCACCCTGGTGGAGCATTTGGCTCATTGTCGGAATTATCGGGGTGATCTTGCTGATCACGTTTGTCATCGTGGTGTTGGCCTATGGAGCACTCTGGTTTCAGGCATATATGTCCAGTGCGAGGGTCAGCATCTGGAGCCTAATTGGGATGAGTTTTCGCCAGGTCAATGCCCGGCTGATTGTGCAGGCCAAGATCATGGCCGTACAAGCAGGTCTGGGAAATGAGCGAGAGACAGGAATCACAACGCGGCGGCTGGAAGCCCATTATCTGGCAGGCGGAAACGTGATGAATGTGATCAAAGCGCTTATTGCTGCCCATCGTGCGCAGATGCTGCTTACGTTTGACCAGGCAGCAGCCATTGACCTGGCAGGTCGAGATGTGCTAGATGCCGTCCGCACGAGTATTTATCCGAAAGTCATTGACTGTCCTGACCCGCGGAGTGGTCGAACGATGCTCAGCGCTATCGCCAAGAACGGCGTCGAATTGAAAGTTCGGGCCCGGGTCACCGTGCGAACCAAGATGGAGACACTGATCGGAGGTGCGACCGAGGAGACTGTCATCGCACGAGTCGGTGAGGGAATCATTACGGCGATCGGTTCAGCCGAGACTCACCTGGAAGTCCTGGAACACCCCGACCGGATTTCCAAGGCGGTGCTGGAACGTGGGTTGGACCAACAAACAGCATTTCAAATTGTGTCCATTGATATTGCCGACATTGTTGTTGGCCAGAATATCGGAGCACGTCTCCAGTACGATCAGGCAGAAGCTGATACGCGCGTGGCGCGAGCCAAGGCTGAGGAGCGACGTGCTCTGGCAATGGCGCGCAGTCAGGAGATGAAGGCTCAGGTGGCTTATAACCGAGCGCAGGTGATCTTGGCTGAAGCTCAGGTGCCGATGGCAATGGCCAAGGCGATTCGCGAGGGCAGATTCGAACTGGTGCCGCAGCGAAATTGAGCATCAAGAGGCGACAATCCGGGTGGTTAAGTGTGATCAAAAAACGCCGTGCTCGTGAAGCACGGCGTTTTGTTTTTTTCTAACGCAATCACGAAAAAGTCTGCTCAAATAGGCGTTCCGGTGAAGGATGTAATCGCCTTCATGTAGTTGCCACGTTCAAAGACCGAAGGATTGGGACTGTTCTTGTGGCTCATGCTTCCTTTCATCTGTTCGATGGAATGGTATCCCTGCTCCTCCATCCATTCCTTCATCTGATTCAGGAATGCCGTCACACAACCAAGGCCCTGCTTGTAAAGCACCGATGCCAGCATGACCACGTCCGCGCCGGCGAGCACTGACTTTAAAACGGCGTTAGCGGAGTGGACCCCACTTGTTAGCGCCAGGGATGCGTTGATTCGGCCATAGAGAATCGCAATCCACCTAAGGGGTAACAACAGTTCGAACTCGCTGCTCAGGACGAGATGGGGCTTTGTCTCGAGTGTATCGAGGTGAATATCCGGCTGCAGGAATCGGTTGAACAGAACGAGACCTTTGGCACCGGATGCCACGGCTTGCCGTGCGAAATGGCCCACGGAGCTGAAATAGGGGCCAATCTTGACGGCCACCGGGATGGAGACAGATGACGCAACCGCCTGAACTAAATGACAATACTGCGATTCAACGTCCGCTGCCGACTGTTCCAGATCGGCGGCCACAGAATAGATATTCAACTCAATGGCGTCAGCCCCGGCTTCTTGAAACAACTTGGCATACCGAATCCAAGCCCCTTCGGTCGTACCGTTCAAACTGGCGATCACGGGGATCGAGAGGCTTTTCTTGGCGCTGCGAATCCTGTCAAGGTATTCATCGGTTCCCAAACGATATTCGTCGGGTTCCGGAAAATAGTTCAGCGCCTCTGCGAAACTATCTGTTCCGAACTCATGAACTTTGGCAAGATTCTCTTCTTCGGCCAAAATCTGTTCCTCGAAGAGCGATGGCAGGACGACTGCCGCAACGCCCGCATCTTCCAGCCTCTTTTGGTGATCAAGTGACTCCGTAAGAGGGGAAGCCGCAGCGACAATGGGATTTTTTAACTCCAATCCGAGATAATGAGTGCGCAAATCAATAGGCATTCTATGAACCTCCCAGGGGCTTCTTCTTGAGCCTAATTACTGACCATCACCACCTTCGGGCTTGGCGCTGGCTCGCGCCAAAGCAGAACTGAGGTTCTCATACAAAGCATATCGGAAATTGATATCCTCCTGTCCCAGTTGGAACAGTGTATCGGCCCGTTCCGGCTTGGATCGACTGAGAATGGCAAAGCGGGCCTGCTTCAAAGCAAATTCCTTGAAGGCACCCTTCGGAGGCCGACTATCCACGTGCAACGGTTGCTCCTTATCGCGAGGATCGTAATGATAGAGCGGCCAGTACCCGCAAGCGACCGCCTCTTTCTGGTATTCCATACCTTTCACCATGTCGATACCCCAGCCGATGCAGTGCGACAACGCGATGATCAACGATGGGCCTCGATATGACTCCGCCGCGCGGATGACTTTGATCGCATGCAACGGATTGGCTCCGAGAGAAATCTGGCCAACGAACACGTTGCCGTAGGACATCGCCATTAACCCCAGGTCCTTCTTTCGGCCTTGTTTTCCGGCAGCCGCAAATTTGGCAACTGCACCGCGGAACGTCGATTTGGATGCTTGCCCGCCGGTGTTTGAATACACTTCTGTGTCGAGGACAAGCAAATTGATATCGCGCCCCGAGGCCAGCACGTGGTCCAGACCGCCGAAACCGATGTCGTAGGCCCAACCATCTCCTCCAAAGCTCCAGATGCTTCGCCGGATGAGATAGTCGGCACAGGCCAGCAGGTTCTTGGCATCGTCGTCGGCGAGACCAGCCAGCTTTTTCTTCAATTCAGCGACAAGCTGACGTTGCTTCGCGATTTGTTCATCGGTCTCCTGGACGTTATTCAGCAACTCGCTCACCAGAGTATCGCCGATCTGCGATGCAAGCTTCTTCAGGAGTCCGGCCGCATACTCGATTTGCTGGTCAACAGCCAATCGCATACCAAAGCCGAACTCCGCAGCATCTTCGAACAGCGAGTTATTCCAGGTCGGGCCTTTACCCTCGGCATTGGTGGTATAAGGAGTGCACGGCAGATTCCCGCCATAGATCGACGAACACCCAGTGGCATTGCCAATCATCATGCGATCGCCAAAGAACTGAGTGATGAGCTTGACGTATGGCGTTTCGCCACAACCGGCACATGCCCCGGAGAACTCAAAGAGGGGCAACAGGAGTTGCGACCCCTTGACCGTATCCACCGCAACCTTGGATCGATCCAGATCCGGGATCGTGAGGAAGAAGTCGAAACAAGCTCGTTCGCGTTCCAGGTGATCCAGCTTGAAGAGCATGTCAATTGCCTTGTGCTTGGCCACCTCTTTATCGCGAACTGGGCAAACCTCGACACACAAACCGCACCCCGTGCAGTCGTCGGGTGCAACCTGGACGGTTACCTGATAGCCGGGATACTCCTTCCCTCGCCATGGTGCCGACTTGAAGCCTTCCGGGGCGTTGGCCAGCACGGAAGGATCGTAGGCCTTCATCCGAATTGCCGCATGGGGGCAAACCAGTGAGCAAAGCCCACACTGAATACAGATCTTCGGGTCCCAAATCGGGATTTCCAATGCGATCGACCGTTTCTCGAACTTCGTGGTGCCTGTGGGGAATGTTCCATCACAGGGAAGAGCACTCACAGGCAAATCGTCCCCGCGATAGGCGATCATTGGTCCCAAGACGTTCTTCACAAACTCCGGTGCATCCTGGGGCACCGGGGGCACCATATGAATCTTGGAGGTGACTCGATCGGGGACTTTTACTTCCTGGAGCGACTCCAGGGCTTTGTCAACCGCCGCGAAGTTCTTTTCAATGATCGCCGAGCCACCTTTCTTTCCATATGACTTGACGATCTGGTCTTTGATTTCCTTGATCGCCTGCTCAACTGGAATGACCTTGGCCAAGGCAAAGAAGCACGTCTGCATAACCGTGTTGATGCGAACACCCAGACCCGTTTCCTTGGCCACGTGATAGGCGTCCACCACGTAGAACTTCAACTTCTTGTCGATGATCTGCTTTTGCACCTCCGCAGGAAGGTGGTCCCAGACCTGATCCGCCGGGAATGGACTGTTCAGCAAGAAGGTTGCGCCCTCTTCGGCAGCCGCTAAGACATCAATTCTTTCCAGGAAATGGAACTGGTGACAAGCGACGAAATTGGCCTTGTTGATCAGGTACGAACCCTTGATTGGCCGCGGACTGAACCGCACATGCGAAATCGTCATTGACCCCGCTTTTCGGGAGTCATACACGAAGTATCCCTGTGCGTAGAACGGGGTATTCTCACCAATGATTTTCACCGAGCTACGATTTGCGGAGACAGTCCCGTCGCTTCCGAGACCGTAGAACATCGCACGCACCACATCCGGGCGCTCGACCGACAGCGTTGGATCATAATGCAGACTCAAATGAGTCACATCGTCCGTGATACCGACGGTAAACCGCCGTTTCGGCTGGGGTTTCTTCAATTCCTCAAAGACGGCCAACGCCATGGCAGGATTAAATTCTTTCGAGGACAGGCCATAGCGACCACCGATGATCAGAGGTAACGCCGTGCCCGGAGCATGACTGTTCCAGCGCTCGCTAATGGCGGCGACAACATCGAGGAAGAGTGGTTCGCCAAAGGCCCCCGGCTCCTTTGTTCGATCCAAAACGGCAATTCGCTTGACAGTCTTGGGAATGACCCGCAGGAACGCATCAACGTCGAATGGGCGATAAAGTCGAACCTTGACCATGCCCACCTTTTCGCCGCGATCGAGCAGGTAATCAACGGCTTCTTCCACAACACCCGTTCCCGAAGCCATCACAACAACGATCCGTTCAGCATCTGGCGCTCCCACATAATCAAACAGATGATACTGTCGCCCGAAGAGCCGAGCGAACTTGTCCATGGCCTTTTGGACGATTGCAGGCGTCTTGTCGTAAAACGGATTGCAGGCCTCCCGAGCCTGGAAGAACACGTCCGGGTTTTGGGCTGTTCCCCTTAGAACGGGCTTTTCGGGGGACATGGCCCGCTCACGATGTGCCCGAACTAGCTCCATATCAATCATGGAGCGAACCTCATCGTCGGTCAGTTGTTCGATCTTGGCGACCTCGTGAGAGGTTCGAAAACCATCGTAAAAGTGGATAAATGGTACCCGCGACTCCAGTGTTGCAGCGTAGGCAATGAGGCCTAAATCCTGGGCTTCCTGGACAGACCCAGAGGCGAGCAATGCCCACCCTGTGCTCCGGCAGGCCATCACGTCGCTGTGATCGCCGAAAATCGAAAGGGCATGGGTCGCCACAGTCCGGGCCGTGACGTGAAAGACCGCTGGCGTCAACTCACCTGCGATCTTAAACAGGTTGGGAATCATGAGCAGAAGCCCTTGAGAGGCCGTGAAGGTCGAGGACAATGCTCCTCCCTGAAGGACCCCGTGAACCGCTCCGGCAGCCCCCGCCTCACTCTGCATTTCGATCACATGCGGGACGGCGCCAAAGATGTTCTTTCTTCCAGAAGCCGCCCATGCGTCTGGCAATTCCCCCAGGCTCGATGAGGGAGTGATCGGATAGATCGCCATCACTTCCGAACAAAGGTGAGCGATATTGGCTGCGGCTTCATTGCCTTCCACGGTCACGAAGCGCTGCTGTGCCACGGCTAAGTCTCCTTCAAAAAACTATTCCACACTTATTTGTCAAAAATCGGAAACCCCGGTCGCGACGTTATCACTCGTAGTTGTAAGACCGCGGTCCACCGATATCTCGAATCCAATTTCGCACGTTGCTGCCGAGTTAATGGCCAACAGAGTGACCCGCAAGACTTGTAATACGCCTCACTGGATCAGGTTGGTTCGCCGAACCAACGCCGGCGAAACCCTGAGAGTTCAGGTCCTCTCTGCGTTAAACCGATAGCCTACCTGTTTCATACCCCTTTCGCAAGCCGTCTGCTGTCGTTCGCAAGCCTGTTCTGCACACAGGTTCATCTATCCCACGCGAGCCTATTCCAAGCGGGAGCATGAAACAATCTTGACCGCTCACCACTCCATAATGGCCATTTCTACCGGTCGTCGCCCCTATGGGTAAGAAGCAGCTCACCGAAAGAGCATGCCGAAACATCGACTTCTTGGTTATCGCGCGTAAAATGACAATACTAACTGTCGTAATTCGGGCCGGTTGTGAAGTGTTTCGTGAGAGCGGCTGATAAGGAGTAAACATGCATTTACTAAAGACGCTTGCAGGAATTTTCGTTGTTCTGGTCAATCTGGTCACGCACAAACTCGTCCTGGGAGACAGCCCGCCTGTCGAACTCCGCGTCGGCGATATGGCTCCGGAGTTCGTTCTACCGGGAAGTGATGGCAAGACATATCGGCTTGCTGATTTTCGTGGGCAGAAACTTGTCGTCCTCGCCTGGTTTCCCAAGGCCTTTACTCCTGGATGCACGCGGGAGTGCCGACTCTTTGCAGAACGCCGTGACGTCTTCGCCAATCTTCCCGTAGCCTATTTCACAGTCAGTGTTGATACGCCATCAGAGAACAAAAAGTTTGCAGACTCCTTGCACGTCAATTACCCCATCCTGAGCGATCCTGATCGAAAGACGGCGCTGGCCTACGGTGTTGTCAGCTCACGGCAAGACTTCGCGCGGCGTTGGACATTTATTATCGGCTTAGACGGAAAGATTCTTCACATTGATAAGAACGTCAAGGTGGAGAGTCATGCCAACGATGTGGCGGCCTGGATTAAAGACTACCTGAAGGGCAATCCTATGCCGTCTGGCGGTCAGGAACCAGCGAAGTGAGAGTCGGCACGATGCTTGGAGTGCGCGTGCCAGCTCTACCTGATGGACGATGCCCTCGGTTAAACATGTTCGAGAATCGAATGCTCTCATCCAGCCAGGGGGGGAGCCTTCGCAACATACATCTCTTCTGCGGACCAAAGAGTTAGCCGACAAAAAGAAACTCCCTACATGGCTATTTCATGTAGGGAGTCAATTCAGGATTCACGCTTACGTACACGCCAATCGGGTGTCGTTTTAACAACCCCCCGATCGTCGATGCGAGTCCTTCAACTGCCGGTAGGAGCGATTCATGAATCGCCCCTACACTTTGAATCGAAGCGGCATACCGGTCCCAGTCAACAATTGGGAAACGTCACAAAGGCAGCCCGTTTGGGCAATTCAATTCTTCGGCAACCGAAGCAGATTCAAGTCGGCTTCAAACGTGACCACCATTTGTTGGTTGGTGAATTCGACTTTCTTCCGCAAGAACTGAACACCCTCACACTGTTCGAGGTTTGTTTTCAGTTGTTGCAAATGACTGTCCTGAGGATTCACTTTGGCCAATGCAGCAACAAAATCATCGAGCTTTACGGAAAACTCGAAGGCTGGTGCTGTTTGATCGCCAAAGGAGAGGGCATCGTCGATAGCCCGCTTGATCGTGCCCACGGCGTTCTTGCCGATGGCGACAGCTGCATAGCCATTGACGGCGGTGAACGCGATCTCAATGTCCTCGCCTAGGACTGCCGCTTGCTCTGGGGAAAACTTGTCCTTCATGGCGATCCGCATGACATGAATACTCGCGTCTCCATGCACACTGTAATCGGGAATGATGGTGACCCTTTCAAAAGCTTCTGGAACACGTTGGCGGGCCGACTCGATGAGATTTCCCACCCAGGTTTCGAGTCCTGAAGAGTCTGCGACATAACCACCCATGAGCAGTGTGACCTGATCAGGGCGGTTGACCAGGGCGACCACGCCTTCTGTTTTGCCCTGGCGGACCCAATCACCGGCGAGCCGTAACAAATCATCAGCCAACGATTTGAGTAGGTCCGCGTCCATCTGGTTTGACACGCGACGTTCGATCTGGTTGTGCCAGCGGGTTTGGATCAATTCCCCAAGATTGCGAAGATCTTCCTCCGACGGGGATGGGAACGTGACGCACCAGCCCATCGTGAGGGCGGCGTCGTTCCAACGCCGGACGGCCACCAGGGGACTCGTTAGAAAGCGTTGTTGGGCAAAGTGACTGGCAAGATCTGACCCCGCTTGTGCGCTCCATGTGCAACTACCCAGCAGCTTTTTACCAGTCCGATCGATTTGATAATTTAAGGTGACCTTCTCTGTTTGGCTCATAGCTTCATTGAAGGTTTCCCAGAGTGGTTGAATAATCGCCTGGCGGAGTTCCTGAGACTGAACAATTCTTGCCACGGATTTGGGAAGGGCGTCGTGTTCCTTCAGCCAGTTCTTGATAGTTCCCTTTTCGAGCTGACGCAGTTCTTGCGGATCAATACTGACACACAGCTCTGCGGACTCGCTCAGGCCTGCAAACCAGGCCCCAGGGTCTTCCGGAGTTGACTCGAGGGCCTCTGAGTTATGGCTGACCAGGATCCAGTCATTCTGGAGCCTCACATACACGTCCCGATCTTCGATCTTGACTTGGTAAACATTGTCGGAAATCTGGGTAGGCTCACTAATCCAGCTCTTGGCCAGTGCGTGCAACTGATCTAGGTTGGAGAACGGAACACAGCCAACCAAAACGGGCTGGCCTTGTTTACCAACCTGGCACACGACGCCGATAGGCCTGTTTGCATCAAATCCGTTCTTTCCCAGGGCTTCAAGAACACCTGCCAAGGCCTGAAGCTTGTCGACACCGTCTTTTCCCTCGAGCATTTCGGCTAGAAACTTCACATCCTGCTGCCATTGAGCCAACGGTGCCAATCGCACAGCAACAGCCGGTGCAGAAGCGACGGCAGGTAGAACACTAAATGCCATTGCCAATCCGGCCAGCACGCCGAAATACTTCACAACCCCAGGACGCCTCTTTACTCGTTTCATTCTGGACTTCCTCCTACATTCTCGAACCAACAAACCAAAACCGGAGTTACACCGTTAGGAAAAGGGACAAATGCGTTGCATCACTGTGCCCGTGTTCACGGAGTCTTGACATCAGAACTCTCCGCACGGGAGAGAACGCCCCACGGCAATTGATGATGCAAGAGTTCCCCAGCAAGCCGAAGGTCGTGGTCCAGATTGGCCCAGCGCTGGCGATCGATCTGGCTCAGTGCGACCTGCATATGTTGGACAGTACGATCGGGGACCGAGACCAACTGCTCAATTGCCTCAGTCGGCGGCTCTTTGGCCAAGGGATCTCCGTCAGTGACGGTCTCACTCTTTCCGTAAGCTTTGTGCAAATTGTTGGAATCAGCTGCCGATACCTCTTGGTGATTGAAATGATCACCCTGGTACTTCTGAACGAACTGGATGAGTACTGCGATCGTTACCACGGTGGCATATGCTGCCAGAGCGAACCAGCCGACGCGTTTTAGGATCGCGAATGAACTGCGTGACCGATGAGCCGATGATTGCGAATGCGAATTCGCAAGGCGAGCAACCCGGTCTAATGTCTGTGAGTAAAGGTTCTCACAGAAAACGGGACGCTCGCTCTCCGCCGCTCGTTTCAAGACCTGCGCCAGCGGATCGTGTGCCATGTCCAAATTATCGATTTCGCTATGCACGATCATGGTTCAATCGCCCTGACTGACATGATCATTTGTGACACACAATAAAGATGCGAGAGCATTTGGTCATCCTTCGTTGTCACACGTGATCTTCATGGTGCTTTGGGTTGCTATCATATGTGCGCTCGCTACGCTGTCTGCGAAGAAACGCTGTTGTGTTCGGCGAAAATGACTCCATGATATTCTGCGTGGTTTCGGAGCCGATGGATCAAGAGCTTCCTCGCCCGGCAGAGCAGCGTTTTTACCGCGCTTTCTGATTTTCCGATGACTGTCGCAATCTGTCGAACACTTAAGTCCTCGACGTAAAACAGCCAAACCGCTGTGAATTGCACAGGTGTAAGCTCCTCCTGGACGACATCCCATATCTGGGCCCGCTCCTCGGTGTGCTCCAGATGGGCATCAGCTGGCGTGACGCGAAAGCTCTTTTCACTTTCCCCAACAGTCGAATATCGTCGCCCCCGCATGCTGTTCAAAGCGATTCTGTAAGCAACCGTGAAAATCCAAGGTCGAAACGGTGCACCGCTGCGGTAATGTGACAACTTTCGAAAGGCCCGGAGGAATGTTTCCTGGGTCAGGTCCTCGGCATCGGCTGAGGACCGACACTTGCGCTGCAGGAAATGCAACACAGGAACCTGGTACCGACGCACCAGTTCACCAAAACTTGCCAGACAACCCCCCTGGGCTTGCTCGGCAAGCTGTTCGTCCGACAAAGATGTCAGCAAAGCGGGATTTGACATCTTTTCTCTTAAAACACCAGTATCATCTTTTCGCTATACGGTGTTGGCAACATCATGCCTGTTAGTACAGACATGATCACAAGTTACAAATGTCTCGTCATTACCGGATACCAATGCGTTCGCCCTTGTCTATGACTTGGGAGAATACCTCCCGAAACAGCTTCAAAGCAGGCTCCGTTGGCATCGTCCAGACCAAAGTCGTTCTGTTTTCAGAGGCGAAGACACGGATGTGGGTTAGGGCGGCAACGTACTCCGGCTGATCGGCGTAATGAAGCTTTCCGATGGCTACCAATCCGGTCAGGGCGTCTTTTAAGTCCAAGGCAATATCTGCACCCTCGACTTCAAATGACGATTGCACAAACACTTGCCCCGACTGTTCCCCCAGGACGGCCGTCAGGCGACGGCTCCTCCGAAGGAGTGGTGACATAAACGGGACGGATAATTCTTGCACCGAGTTCGCGTGAATCTGAAAATATGTGCCAGTCCGCACCTGATAAAAGTCAATCGTTGCCTGGGGCGAACTTTGTTGGCTTCGCTCGATGATGGCCTCCACCGTGTTGGCATCTTTTCCCAGGACCAGATGGTTTTGATCGAGAAAGCAGCCTGTAATCTCGCTGTTATCGCTGCGGTCAATCCATTGATGCAGCACAACACCCTTTGCATCGCGCTTTTTGTATGTTGGTTCCCCGGAAATCAGGGCGATCAGCAAATCCGGATTCATGTTGCAGTGAATGATCAGGGCACCAAATCGTGGATCGAAACGGGTTCCGAGAAAAGTCACCCCGTGCAGGTCCTTCGTCAAGTCGAGACCAGCCACCTTGGCGATGGCTTCAATTTTGTCCCGCTCAGGATGTTTATTCCAACTTTCTGAAAAAAGAGTGGCGGCAACCTTTGATTCGCGGATTTGATCGACGTCAAAATGGGCAATCCATCGCCAGCCATCCGGGACTTTTCCCCAATCCAGTTCGGAAGCAACTGCCCAATGGACTCCGGCAAGCCCAACGACGCCGAATACAACGGTTATCAGAACGATCCCTGGTACGCGCATCATGTCAACTTTTTCGAGAGACATTTCTGCAAAGGGTTGTGGCAAATCGCCTGTCATTCAATATACACACGCGTTACGAGAGTGGTGACAAATCTTTATTTCCGCGGGTCGATTTCTTGAAGAGTCGCCCAAGTTCGAGTGAGTGGGAGACCCTTATGGGGATGTTGCATCATAGCTCGGTCAAGCCAACAATGGCCATGTCAAGCAAATGGACTGTTTTTCAGATTCGCATTCCACAAAAGGAGGTTCTCGTGTCCACTCGAAGGCAATTCCTGCGGGCGAGCTTTGGGCTGGCATTCACTCACGGGTTGGGAGTGGGAAGTGCGGCATTTTGTCGAAATGCTTTTTCGTCAAATGCACAGGCGGGGGAAGGCGAGTTGCCGAAGTGTGATTTTCTCGATGGAACTGGCCGGTCCATCACTTGGCTTGAGCAAGCAGTTGGGCCGTCCATTGGTCGGCTTACCGTGAAAACCTCCCACGAGATCGAAAGTTCGCCCTTTTCGGTAGGACTCGAGACCCTCGATAGGTCGATGTATGACCCAGATCGTGTCTATAAACCTTTGGGAGAACTTGGGGTGAAATGGGCGAGGCTGCAGACGGGTTGGGCGCGAACCGAACAAAGCCCTGGAGTCTATGATTTTGCCTGGCTTGACCGCGTCGTTGATTCCGTGATCAAGCAAGGTGTGACTCCCTGGTTTAACCTTGGATATGGTAATAAGCTTTATACTCCCGAAGCACCGGATGCCTCGGCTGTCGGTTGGATTCCGATCTACAAAGAGGATGCCCAGGAAGCATGGTTGCGATACGTCCGCGCCTTGGCCGTACAGTTTCGCGATCGAGTCAAGCACTGGGAGATCTGGAACGAGCCAAATATTAAGAACTTCTGGAAACCCGGCGAGCCATCTCCAGAACTTTACGTCACTTTCGTCGTGCAAACAGCGAAGGTCATTCGGGAGCAAATTCCTGAGGCCACGATCATCGGTGGCGCCCTCGCTGGGATGCCAACCGACTATTTGAAGAAACTCTTGGCTTGCGGCCTAGCTCAACATGTGGACAAGATTTCGTTCCATCCTTATCGAGCCGTACCTGAGGAGGGTTACCGTGACACGCTTGAAACCTGGAGGCAACTGATTCAAAGCACCGGTCACGAACGTTTACAGCTTTGGCAGGGGGAGAACGGTTGTCCTTCCCAACCGGGGAGTGCGGGGGCCTTGGGCCAGTTCAACTGGAATGAGATCACCCAGAGCAAGTGGTTGTTGCGACGGGTCCTTTATGACCGGATTCTGGGGTTGGAATTGACCTCCTATTTTCACATGGTCGATTTGGTCCGGTATAACTGGGGTCAGGGGCCAACTGATAAGACGAACTCAAAAGGTTTGCTGCGGGGAAAGGATTACTCGCCCAAGCCTTCCTATTTTGCGTTCCAGCGAGTGTGTACTCTGTTCGACCATGGTTCGCAGCGCGATTCAGGGCTGGATGCCATCGCCGAAATTGCCCCCGAGAAAGCCGGCCATCCTGAGAGTGCCAATTCGAACGTCAGTAAGCGGTTTATCCCACCCGCGGCATTTGTCCGAAATGGGGCGCTGATGTGGTGTCTCTGGCACGGAACCGACCTAACGAAACCAGATATCCTGGCCAGACTCACCTTGAGAATTCGCGGAAAGGACCTTTCCCGAAGCGACGTGTTTTACCTCGACTTACTCAGTGGGCAGGTCTTTCGCGTTTCAGATGTGTTGCGGGAAAAAGAAGAGTGTGTCGTTCGAAACATTCCTATAGGCGACTATCCTGTGGTCATTGGGATGCTGCGAGCTTTGGAGAACTTGGTTTCTTGAGCCAACAAGGGCCCTTACGCCCAGAACTCCGTGTTTACGCCCAAGAGGTGAACGGCCCGGATTGAATATGTTGGATTGGCTGGCGGGAAAAAAGATAGGGACACAAACCATCATGGATGTGTCCCTTTCTCGTCGTTGTACGCGATCAGGCTGCTGCCGACTTCCCGTTCGGCGTCCGGATCAGGTGCCGGGAGGCGGCGTCACAGGCTGAGACGGCGCAGCGGGCGCTGCCGGAGCCTTTTTGACCGCCGGTTTCTTGGCCGGTTTCTTCACAGCCTTCTTAGCGGCTTTCTTGACCGCCTTCTTGACCGGCTTTTTCGCCGCCTTCTTCGCCGGTTTTTTCGCCGGTTTCTTGGCCGGCTTCTTCGCAGCCTTCTTGGCGGCTTTCTTAACCGCCTTCTTCACAACTTGCTTGGCCACCTTCGAAACCTCCTTACTGAAGGACATCCTGGGGCCGTCGTGGAATACCAAATGCCACGTACTTCATCCACGACGCGCACCCTATCACAACACCGAACAACACTCACCACGTGCCGGTTTTCGTGGTTCCGCGGAGATCATTTCCTTCTCGATCCACTCGTAATTGTCCGTCCTTTAAGATCTCGCGTCACCAACGCGATTCACCTCACAAGTTACCAAAATATGGTAACGATTTTTTTCAAAATTGCAAGTTAAATCTCACGTCCCGAAAGGCAAATGCGAGCGCCGCAATTCCGCCCTTCGAACAACCCGGCACGTTGCACGATAGGACTTCGTTCTTTCGTTCAGGCCGGGATCTCCACCCAGCGACCTTCGCGAGCACTCTGGAGAATGGCATCGCAAACACGCTGCGTGCGGAGGGCCGACCGCATATCCGGCTGGAACTTAGGACCACCTTCCAACGAAGCGAGGAAATCCGCAAAGGAATTGATAAACGTGTGTTCGTACCCGATGGTGCATCCTGGTACCCACCAATTCTTCATGTAAGGATGCTCCCCATGCGTCACGTGGATCCTTTGCCAGCCTGTTAAGTGATCCTCGATCTTCTTGCCGGTTTCCGGATCGGCATAGCGGAAGAATTGCAGAATATGCGGATCTTCCAAATCAAAGAACACCGATCCAAGCTCTCCGTTTAACTCGAAGGTGTTGTGATTCTTGCGCCCCCGGGCATAACGTGTGCTTTCGAACGTGCCAAGCGAACCGTTCTCGAACAGCGCAAGGAACATGCAGGCGTCATCGATATTGACCTTCTCAACTTTGCCCGTCTCGGCGTGGACACGTTCTTTTACGAACGTCTCCGTATAGGCCACAATCTTCTTAATGGGGCCATTGAGCCATTCAGCCGTATCAATAGAATGGGCCAGCAGGTCACCGGTGACGCCCGATCCTGCCACACGAGCGTCCAATCGCCACAGCGACAAACCGCCCTGGGGGACTTTTGTGGAAATTGTGTAATCTTGATTGTAGGTTGCTCGGTAGTGGAAAGGCCGACCAATGCGTCCCTCCTCAATGACCTGTTTTGCCAGAGCAATGGCGGGAACACGCCGATAATTGAAAGAGACCATGTTGGGGACGCCGGCCTTTTCCACCGCAGCCACCATTTCTTCGGCTTCCTGGGCATTCATGGCGAGCGGTTTTTCGCAAACGACGATCTTGCCTGCTTCGGCGGCTGCGATCACACAATCGTGATGCATATGGTTGGGAACGCACACATCGACAAGATCGATGTCAGACCGCTCGATCAATTTACGCCAATCGGTCTCAATCGACTCGTAGCCCCATCGCTTGGCAAAAGCCTCCAATTGCTGACGATCCTCAGGACGACCGTAGCAAGCCTTCAAGACAGGCTTGTGTTCGCGATCAAAAAAGTGAGACACCTGGAGCCAGGCATTCGAGTGAGCCTTGCCCATGAACCCGCAACCCAATACACCAATCCGAAGTTCCTTTGCCATAACTGGTTCTCCTTTTTCCAAATGTCTGTGACACCTGACTGTTTTCTACAAAATACCCGGGCGACGCCCTTATTTCGTTTCTGCCTCATACCAACCGTGCTGATCTCGAACCTGGATCATGACCCGAAGGATGTCGTTCCAGGTTTTTGGATTCATCATGACGGCGTTGGGAAACATGCAGCCGTCCCAACAAATATGGCGCATTCGCTTGGTGACGTTGCCTTTTTCATCGCGTAACCAGTATCCGGCGGCCCGCGGGATATCGAGCTTGCCGTTGGGGTCTGTTGCCAAGCAGTGTCGCCCTGTCTTGTCATGAGAGCCTGACCCATGGACGGTTGCATCATTCTGAGCAATGTGGAGATCGATCGTCCACGGACGCAGGGCGTCTGTCAGTTCTTTGTACGCTGCGTCGAACTTTCCCTTGTCTTTCCAGTCGAAATCCTGGGGCAGGATGGCATCCTCGGGCGCGTTATAGCCTAGGAGGTACAACAGGGTATGCGCCATATCAGCCTGGAATCCCAGAACATCAGGGCGATTGACCATTTCCAGAAGGTGGATCATTCGCCGCCAACTGTGCATTCCGCCCCAGCAAATTTCTCCTTCGGCGGCCAGCTTTTCGCCGTGATCTGCCGCGATGTCGCAGGCCTGGCGAAAGGTCTCCGCGATTTTTCGCTGATTCCCTTCGGGGTCCTGAAGCCAGTCTGATACCCCGCAGGCCGAATCAATGCGGACACACCCGTAGGGACGAACCCCCAGTTCTCGTAACACCATTGCCACGCGGCAACCTTTTCGAACCTGATCGAGAAACTTCTTCCGATCGGTTTCGCTCCCCATGGCTGACCCACCTCCCGTTGGCGGCCAAATAGGTGCGACCACCGTCCCGATCTTCAGATTTCGTCTGGTAGCTTTCTCTGCCAGTTGCTTGATGGCATCATCGCTTTTGACGGTAGAATCGATGTCGATGTGGGGCAGATACAGGAAAAGATCGAAACCTTCGAACTTGATTCCATCCACCTCTGCGGCTGCTGTTAAATTGAGCATCGTGTCGAGGTCGATCGGCGGTTCGCCTCCATCACCTTTTCCGACTACCCCCGGCCAGGCTGCGTTGTGCAGTTTGGGAAAATTGTTGCGAGTTGCCATTTTGAGCCGTCCTTTCTTTGCTCCAGGTTCTCACCGCGACATATCCAACTGGGTCATGAGCTACGGCTTAACTCAACTTGGCCAAGTCGCGTTCGATTCTAAGGGTTCTGAGGGAAGGTGACAAGTCACCACAATTGACTTTCGCCGTTCTGGAGTGTCGAATACTATTAGAGGGACGAGACGCTATTGCGAACGGTCTCATGCTCTTCGGACGGGCCAGCGGGAATCATGAGCGGAGGAGATAAGTCCATGGCTTCACTTATTGCAGGCCCGTCAACGACAGTCGTAATATCCACTGACCGGCGAGGATCTTCCATGCAAAAACGCCCCGGTTTCACCCTCATTGAAATCTTGATTGCCACTGCCATCTCGCTGATCATGCTGGGGGCCGTGGTCGCCGTCTTTGCCTCTGTGATGCAGAGTATCAATCAAGCCCGGGCAGTGCTCGAGACTTCCGATCGCCTCCGGTCGGCAGCGGAATTGTTGCGATCGGACCTCAAAGGGTTGACAGTGATACCTGTTCCTCCGCGGGATCCGGCAAATAACGAAGGGTATTTCGAATATACTGAGGGACCAGTTGGACAGAATGGACAAGTTCGGCCTTTTTTGGCAGCCAATCCTTTAGCGGTTGTGGACCTTGATGATTTAGATGGAACCGGTAATCCCTACCAGGATTCCACCGTCGGCGATAATGACGACGTGCTGATGTTCACGACGCGTTCCAGCGGCCGACCGTTTGTGGGGCGATGCCTGGTCAATGGACAGCCGAACACAATTGAGTCTGACGTGGCGGAAGTCGCTTGGTTCGTCCGAGGGAACCGTCTCTACCGGAGAGTTCGTCTGGTTGCTCCCAAGGTGATTGGATTGTGTGACGCAAATGGAAACGGACGACTCGATCCTGGGGAATGGATTCCTGCTGGGGATACCGGAGCCGTGAATTTCAACCGCTACTATGATGTGGCGCTGCATTTTGACGTCAACACGAACGGTTGGGTCTTTTCCACATTGGGTGATCTGACAAAGCCAGAGAATCGTTACGCTCACCTGACAGGCGATCCGCGCGTTCCTGCGAGTTTTCCATTTCATCCCCATCGTATGGGGTGGCAACCTCTGGGGTTGCCAACTCTGGGGTTGCCAACTCTGGGCGAAAGTGCATCGGCAGGAATGGCAACGAGTTGGTTGACAGGTGGAACGTTGCCTGTTGTCAGTTTGACATCGTTGGCGGCCCCACTGGACAAATGGGACCTCTGGACGAATCCCTATCCGGTTGCCGAGCTTGACCCACAGACAGGACTCCTGCGAACAGTAGGCCAGACCTACCGAGAATCCGAAGACCTTGTGTTGACAAATATCCTGGCTTTCGATGTTAAGATCTGGGACCCCACGGCACCAATTGGGGCTGTACCTGCGGGTGGGGTCGTCCGTCCGGGTGATACCGGTTTTGCTCTCGCCTCGACACCACTTGCCAGGGGAGCCTACGTGGACCTGGGGTATGCGCCAACGACAAATCCATCAGTCTTTTCTGGCCTTCCGCTGACAAAGACGCGATTGGCACCCCTCGCGGTTTATGACACCTGGAGCAATCACTATGAAAAAGACGGGATTGACCAGGATGGAGGGGTTAACGTTGACACGGGGACCGATGGATTCGACAACGACAACGACGGTCTGGTGGACGAATTCGACGAATGGGAAGCTCCGCCTCCCTATCCGGCCCCATGTCGCGGGATTCAGGTGATCATACGAGTCTTCGAACCCGACAGCCGCCAAATTCGTCAGGTGACGATTATCCAGGACTTCCTGCCGAAATAGCCGGTCGCAGGATCACGGCGCGTCCCTCGGCGCCGTGCCACGTCCGCGAGTACGTTCTGATCGATTAGTTCGTCTCTTCTGAGCCTGAGAATGGCGAAAAGGTTCACTGCTGCTCGGGCGGCAAACCAGCTTTTTGGCTATCCGGGGTCATCATGTGCTGGTACGTCAGGTAGTCGATGTTATCAGCCTGAAACTCGACATGCCCGTCGCAGAAAAGAATGTTCACGCCACCAGGATGCATACTGGAGGGACGAGGCAGCGGCGGCGCGTTCTTAAGACACTGGTTAATGCGTCCGCACTGACCAGGGCTATCAGCCCAAAGAATACCAACTTCGACTTCAAGAGCGTTAGGAAGATTCGCATTGTCAAAGCTCATCCAGGAACCTGCCTGAAGATTTTCACTCAGGGCGATCGTTCGCTGCGCACCGTCTGGAATGCGATCTGTTCGTATTTTGATCTGGTTAGCCGCAGGCACAACGTTCGAGTCATGATTGAAGAACACACCGTAGGAGGAATCCTCGGGGTGCGCAGGGCCACTGGGAAGGGGGTTGGGCATGGTTGTGCCGTCGGCAATGCCACAGTTGGCCACGTATCCCAGAGCGCAATACTCGCTTGGTCGGGGATTGCTCGGACAAATGACCTCTGCCACTTGGAAACCCGAGCCAGGTCCAGGGAAACCAGTGGCTGAAAAGTCGCCCGCCCTCAGCGATTTCCACAGGTCTTGTCGCCCAATATTCGGCAAAAGGACGGCCACCCAACTCAAGCCGGGGACATTACTGAAGCTGTTGCGGTAACCTGGCAGGTGGCCTTTGGCTGACTCATATGTCTGCAACGCCTGCCCTAATTGTGACAGCTGATGTTGGCACTGTGCGCGACGGGCTGATTCCCGAGAGCCTACAATGGCTGGCAAGAGAAGGGCGACCAAGACGGAAATGATCACAATGACGACAAGCAACTCCACAAGGGTAAAGCCTCGGGGCTTTCGAACAAACATTGCGAAACTCCTCTCCTGTGTTGATAAGCAAAGCGGCCCGGCGTGTGCAGAAACACCCTTGCCCTTCCCACATTTCATTCTACTCAAACGGAGGCGGCAGAAAAAACCCCTACTTGGCAACTCAAAAAACCTTGAGTCTGTAACCAAGTGGGGTTCGTATGTTGCCGCGATCCTTTGCGGGAAATCTGAACCGACTATTTCCAGCGCTTGGCAACCTCTGTTTTCATGAATCGGAGACCGTCTGTTGCTAGTTGTCGTTCAGATTCATACATTCGCCGCCAGATCTTGGTGGCAGGTATCAGCTTGTCGAGGGCAAGACTAAAGGCCTCGATAACCATGGTGTTGTTATAGCCAATCTCATGCAATGTGTCGAAGGTCTCGGTCCATCGGACATTACCGCTACCCGGTGTGCTGCGGTCGTTCTCAGAGATATGAACATGGACCAGGCAATCCTTCAACGCTCGAATGGCTTGCGGGATGTTTTTCTCCTCGATGTGAGAATGGAAAGTGTCGTACATCATTTTGCAGCGTGGATGGTTCACCTCACGGCAGAACCTTGCACCATCCGCGGCGGTGTTCAGAAAATAACACTCGAAACGGTTGAGATATTCCAGGGCCAGGGTCACACCCACCTTCTCAGCATACTCGGCTACTTCGCGCATCCCGTCAACCGCCCATTTCCACTCATCCGCCGTTGGCCCCCGTCCAGAGAAAACTCCAAGAGCAGAGTGGAACGGTCCTGCCATGATTTCTGCCCCCAGAATGGCGCAACAGTCGAGATTACGTTTGTTCGCCTCGATTCCTTTTCGGCGAACCGCGGGGTCGGAACTGATGAGATTCTCTTCTGCGGTTCGAATGGCTGTCGCTGTTCGGGGCAAACCCACTTCATCGAGCCGCTTTGCCCATTTCTTGTAATTTGCCTCGTTGTCCAGATCAAAGACAGGCAATTCGACGAGGTCGTAACCGATTTCTTTAAGCTCATCCAGAATGGGGAGGTACTGGTCGCAGAGTGTATCAGTCCACATAAGCAGATTCAGTCCAAACCTCATGATTCACCTCCACTTTAGAAAACCAAATTCATTCAGAAGCCACACGGATTGGGCAAAGCACACCTGGCAATCACAAATGCAAGGCAGCCCGACACAAACTGATTCCATATTCTGCCAACTTCAGGGTTAACCGTCCAGCGCCCGGCATAACTCGTTCTCTCTGGCGCCCACAAGGGATCGAATCCTGGGCAGGACTTGTAGAAAAGACGATGGCAATGGCGGTAGTCTTAACCGGGCCATGACCTGATTCATTCGCCGAAAGGTTGCCGGGTCATCCTTATAATCGTGGAGAATACCTTCTCTGCAGAAGAGTCGGATGAATGAGCCGAGGTTCTCAACATGCTGGCCGGTGATCATTTCAGTTGCCATTTCGACCCAGGACGGGTCAATACGACTGAGTGCCGCATAATAATCATCGGCCCCATGTGGAAACCGATCGAGGAGTGCGGCGTCAAACATCACCTCCGTCATTAGATGGGCCAGGAACGTCAACGGCACAGCTCGTCCATTGACAACGGGTTGGATTAGCCGTAAAACCTGAACCAAGACGTCGGAGAATACGGGGGCATTATGAAAACGAAGATCGTCATCCAAGTGCTGAATGACGCCGGTGACCAGTTGTCGAAGACGTTCATCTTGTGAATCAACATACTGGATCAATGTCGCCCGCCGTAACCTCGCGCGGCGATTGACAACGGATAGCCAATCGGGGAGCGACGTGCCGGCCAGAACGTACGGATTGTCAAGAAAACGAAAGCTGTGAGCAAAATAGTTCATTGTCAAACGAGATCATTCAGCGGCTAGATAACCTGTTCTGTCTGTATAGGTTAGTCGCAAACTTGATTTCACAATAGGTGGGAGGCTCAGTGTGGAGAATCATAGCAGAGTTCGAACTGATTTTTTGGTCATCCGTTGCATTGTACTGCTGAGCGCGTGGTGCATCGCGCCCATTAACCAGTCCGAGGTCCGATCTGAGGAGAAGTCGCAACGACCGAACATCCTGTTCGCGATTGCCGACGATTGGGGGTGGCCTCATGCCGGCGCTTACGGCGATTCCGTCGTCAAGACCCCTACGTTTGACCGGATTGCGAAAGAGGGAGTCCTCTTCACCCATGCCCATGTCATAGCACCGACCTGTACGGCGTCACGGGGTGGGATTCTTACAGGACAGGCCGCCCACCGGCTGGAAGAAGGGGCCAATTTGTGGAGTCGTTTGCCGGCAAAGTTCCGCTGCTATCCTGACATCCTGAAGGAAGCCGGCTATGTGGTCGGAAGTATACGGAAGGGATGGGGACCGGGTTCCCTGGATGGCACAGGCCGAGATCACAATCCTGCGGGACCGGCATTTCGGAGTTTCAAGGAGTTTTTGGCAACAGTTCCAACCGATCGACCATTCTGTTTCTGGTTCGGAAGCCATGACCCGCATCGACCCTATGAGAAGGGAAGTGGTGTTTCTTCTGGGATCGACGTGAACCAGATTCGGGTGCCGCCCTTTCTTCCGGATACGCCCACTGTTCGCAGTGATATCGCGGATTACTACTTCGAGGTTCAAAGGTTTGATCGTGAGTTGGGCGAAGTCATCAAAATTCTGGAGGAAATGGGCCGCCTTGAAAACACATTGATTTTTGTCACAGGCGACAATGGCATGCCGTTTCCGAAGGCCAAAGCGACGTGTTATGATGCGGGCACGCATGTTCCTTTAGCCGTCTGTTGGAAGGCACGTATCCCCGGGGGACGAACTGTTCGGGATTTCGTTTCGCTGACCGACATCGCGCCAACCATCTTGCACGCGGCTGGTTTGGAACCATTGCGTGAAATGACAGGCAAGAGTCTCTTGAATATCCTGTTATCGTCCGATGCCGGCCAGATGGACCCTAACCGGGATCACGTGTTTACGGAACGAGAACGCCATACTTGCACGCGGCCCGATAATGCCAGTTATCCAGTCCGCAGTATCGTCACAGAAAGATGGCACCTGATCTGGAATCTGCGGCCTCACCTCTGGCCAGCTGGCAATCCTCCGGACGAGAGTGTCGGGCGAGACTACGGGGATATCGATGGGTCTCCGACCTGGTCCGAAATGCTAAATCGAAAAGAGGAACCAACAATTCGCCCCTTCTTCCTTGCAGCAGCCGGTGCAAAACGCTCAGAATTTGAGCTTTATGATTTGCTCAATGATCCAGGGGAAATGAACAATTTGGCCGGAAAGGCTGAGGTTGCCCAAGTCGAAGCCGAGTTGAAAGAAAAACTCAAAAGCTGGATGACCCGGACTGGCGACCCCAGGGCTTCAGGTGATACCGACTTCTGGGATCGAGCGGCTTACTATGGGGAAAGAGCCAAAGCCGGTGTACAATAGCTTCGATGTGGACATTGCTTCGTTGCGTACGCAAATCAATGTCGTAATGGGGGGACTGTGACAAACCCCGATTAGTAATGTGAATGATTCGCCCGCTGGTAAGCACAATTCGTGAATTGCCCCCTACGGTTTTATGGCAATGTGCGGATCGTTGTTGGGCTGTTCGCCATTGCATATCAGGTCTTTGTTTGATTTAAAGAAGGGAGATTGCATGATGAAAGCTTGGAAAATGGCTGGTCTTGCATGGATCGTGTGCGCGGTTTGGTTGCCTTGCGCGGTTGGACAAACGCCTGGAGAAGATAACGTTCCGCCGCCAGGTTTCGTTGCCCTCTTTAACGGGAAGGATTTAACCGGGTGGAAAGGCCTCGTGGGGAACCCGGTGACTCGGGCTAAAATGACGCCGGAAGAGTTGGCGAAGGCCCAAGAGCAAGCTGATAAGGATATGCGGGCCCATTGGTCTGTTCAGGATGGAGTTCTTGTGTTCGACGGCAAAGGAAACAATCTTTGCACGGCGAAAGACTACGGGGATTTTGAATTACTGGTGGACTGGAAAATCCTGCCGCACGGTGACAGTGGCATTTACTTGCGGGGAAGCCCTCAGGTGCAAATCTGGGATCCCGCGGATCACCCGGAAGGTTCGGGTGGTTTGTACAACAACAGAATTCACCCCAGCAAACCCTCGAAATGTGCCGACAAACCGGTGGGAGAGTGGAATCGTTTCCGCATTCGAATGGTTGGCGAACGTGTCAGTGTTTGGCTTAATGGGGAGTTAGTGGTGGACAACGTCGTCATGGAGAACTATTGGGAACGAGACAAGCCAATTTATCCTACGGGTTCGATCGAGCTTCAAAACCACGGTAACACGCTGTATTTCAGAAACATTTTCATTCGAGAAATCCCAAGGGATGAAAAAGGCGGTTGATCTGGATGACTCGCGCAAATGTGAAGTGCCTCCGATGATTTGACAGGAACGATTGAGCGGGAGATTTGTCCCGATCGAAATGCTCCAATTACGTTGGAATTGAGTCGGTTTAGGGGAGCGATGGTCGTTCCGTCGCGGGGCAGACGAGTCATCGGGTATGAACGGGACAAAAAGCTGCAAAAAAACCGCGGTCGTGAATCGACCGCGGTTTTTGCGTATTGATATTTCACTTCACGCGGGAAACGTGTCCTCAGGAGAGCGAAATCGACTGCGTCGGACAAACGTCCACGCAGGCGCCACAATCGCCGCAAACGTCAGCGTCCACGTTGGCTTTTTCGTTCTCAATCTTAATGGCGTCCAACGGACATGCCTGAATGCACTCGCCGCAACCGTTGCAAGTTTCTTGATTTACAATCGCTGTCATCACATTCCTCCAGGTCAATCGTACCGACTACCGTATTGCATTAAACGTGGCGATCTGGGTTGCATGAAACTGCCAGTCGCCAATCAGGTGACTTCACACGAATATCGGAGCACGTCTTCTCGGAAAACCGTGGGGGTAACTTATGAATCACCCCTGCCACCAGGCAAACTAATGACATCACCAATCGGCGTCCTGCCTAACCACTCCTGCGATATAGCCGTATTTAATACGCTTTCGTTTGTCCCGTGGGTCGGGCAACCGAAAACCTCTAGTTTATCCCCTCGGACGGAGTTACGGAATAACCCCACCGCGACAAGCCGGACCAGGCGAACATCTTCAACGGGAATCGACATGCCGCCAGAATTGCCGCACTCCAGCATGAAAACAGCAAAAGAATCTCAGGAACCATGAACCGATTATCACTATCAGGCATCCATTTCAGGAGGTTTTCCGTTACCTTCGGGCGTGTCAGCATTGGTTGACGATTCCTGCGAATGCCGCCGATCGTATTCTTCCATAAGGACGTTGGGGCAAATCTCGTCCACGCCACACGTCGGGCATACAATCCGGACAAGCTCAGGTCCCGTGAGCTTCAGATTGTATTGTTGACAAAGCTGATAAAGTTCCTGAAGGTGTTTGCAGGACATGGGATAGTCTCCGGCTTTTCGATGATAGCTGAGTCACCTCATTATATGCGGCTGGTTGGCAGCAAGCACAATCCGGGCGATACTTTCTTTACTGGCCACAGGTTGTGCGCCGTTACGATCCAGTCTCGTTTATGTCGAGTTTGCCACTTACGATCGTTAACCTTTGGTGACGCCATGTTGTGGATTCAAAGAGAATTGCATCTTCCAAGGTTCGGTAAGGGATTCCATGCCATCACAAGACACGTTGTTGAAGCGCTGCCTGAACTTAAGTCAATAGGCGTTGGTCTGCTCCACATATTCATCCAGCACACATCGGCATCGCTAACGATCAACGAGGCTGCCGATCCTGATGTAGCTGATGACCTCAATCGTGTGTTTGATCATCTTGCGCCAGAAGACTTCCCTTACGCCCATACGGTCGAAGGTCGGGATGACATGCCGGCCCACGTGAAAACAACCCTTTCGAGCTGTTCACTCGTGGTTCCGATACGAAACGGACAACTGGCGATGGGAACGTGGCAGGGGATATTCTTGTGCGAGCATCGACGTCACAACTCGGGACGGCACCTTATCCTGACACTTTTTGGCGAGAAAAAGACGGAGTGATTAGCTTCTCGCTTGTCGTCTGGTGTTATCATGTCAGAAAGCTGCACAGAGATCTGTCCTTCCGCTAAGAGGTCGCCAAGCAACCCATCCGAGGGGAGTTTGCGTGCTCTTTTGGCATGGCTGCTGAGATTCGTGGAGTCTCTGCGAGATGCGATCGTTGCCGGAAAGCCCATAAGGGCAAGTCATGAATTGCTGCTGCGATCGGTTGAGATTTTCTTATCGGCGGTTGGTGCGTTGCCACATTGCAATCCCATTGCGGCGTGGACCTATACAAGAAAAAACCGCACAGTCCTTTTGCAGACTGTGCGGCTTGTATCCAGCAGCAGCCGTCGGAACCGAGCCGGATCACGCCAGCATCTTCGAAACGAGCACTACTTCCTGATCCGCCTTTTCGTTGAATTCGAAGCCGCGGTTCCGGAAGGTTGCAAGCATCCGGGCGTTATCTTTGGAAGTTTCGGCGACCACTTTCTTAATACCCCATCGCTTGGCCACCTCAAGACTATAATCGGTCAACAAACCACCCAAACCGCGTCCATGCCAGCGGTCCGCGACAATCACGGCGTACTCAGCCGCTTCGTGATTCGCATCCGCAACGAGACGTCCCACACCGATCAGCCGGCGCTGCCCATCCTCTTCAACCTCGGCCACAATTCCCATTTCCCGGTCGTAATCAATGAAACAATACCTCGACGCCATTTCGTGGGTGGTATGCTTGAACAAATAGCTGAAGCGGAACCAGATCGATTGAGTCGAGCAACTTGCCAGCAGTTCGTGCCACATCGGCTCGTCTTCTGGCTTGATGGGACGGAGGATAACCGGCGTACCATCCTTGAGGGTTCGCTCGGTGACAAATTCCTCAGGATAGGGCCGAACAGCCAGATGGGCATACGGCCGAACACCATGAGCCAGGATATCCCGATCCACCACGACGCGGGCGTCCAAAGCAATCACATCTTCCGGCGTCGCCAAGAGCGGATTGACATCGAGTTCCTTAATCTCCGGATAGTCAGCCACAAGGTAGGAAAACCGCATGAGCACCTCGATCAACTTGTCGATGTTGACACCAGGGCGACCGCGGTAGCCTCGCAGTAACGGCCAGGACTTCAGCGATTCCAGAGCGCGACGGGCCAGCGTTTCATTGAGTGGCGGAAGCGCCAACGCTCGGTCCTGGAATACCTCGGCGGCAACTCCACCCATCCCAACCAAGATCACGGAACCGAAAACAGGGTCCCGCTTTGTACCGATGATCAGCTCGAAACTATTGGGATAGCTAACCATCTGCTGGACTGTGCACCCCAAGATCTGGGCGTCCGGTCGTTTCTCCTGAGCACGACGGACCAGGCGGTCAAAGGCTTCTCGGACTCCCTGTTCGTTCGCGATGTTGAGAATAACCCCACCCACATCCGTCTTGTGCGTGATCTGGGGGGAATGAATCTTCATCACCACGGGGAACCCAATCCGTTTGGCGACTTCCACCGCTTGATCCGGTGTTCGGGCCAGGAACGGTTTGGTTACCGGAATACCATACGCTTCCAGGAAAGCTTTCGAGACACTCTCCGTGAGGATCTCCGCGCCTTCCGTGAGCAGGCTCTCAAAGACGCCCCGGAGGCGTTGCCGATCAAACGAGAACGAGACAGGGATGTCGCGGGGCGTTTCGTGCAACAGCGTAAGATTTCGGGCGTAGGAAACCAAATGCATAAACGCCCGGACCGCTTTCTCCGGCGTTGTGTAACATGGAACATTATTCTCACTGAGAATCTGCATACCCTGAGCGACGGTTTGGCCGCCCATCCAGGCTGCGAGAACGGGCTTCTTGTGTTTCTTGGCTGCTTCGGCTACCGCCAACGCTGTTCCGGTTGAATCCGTCATCGCTTGCGGGGTCAAGATGACGAACACGGCATCCACATTGGGGTCTTCAGCAACGACCTCCAGGGCTTTGGCATATCGTTCTGGCGGTGCATCCCCGAGAACGTCCACGGGGTTATTGTGCGACCAGAAGGGTGGGAGGAACTCATTCAGCTTCCTAACTGACTCCTCCGAAAGCTCAGCGAGGTGTCCACCGAGCGCAATCAGCGCGTCAGTCGTCATGACACCAGGGCCACCGGCATTCGTTACAATGGCCACCCGGTCACCTTTGGGCGGTTGCTGCCTCGCCAGCAATTCCGCGCAGTCGAACATATCCTCGATTTGGAAGATCCGCTCGATACCGGCTCGCTGGAAGGCAGCCTCATAAACGGCATCGACGCCTGCCATGGCTCCCGTATGTGACGCCGCCGCTGCGGCCGACTCCGCAAACCGACCCGCCTTGTAGGCGACAATCGGCTTGGTTCGGGCGAATGCCCGCGCTGCGGACATGAATTCTCTCGCCTCGGTGATGGATTCGATATAAAGAATGATCGATTGCGTTTCTGTCTGGGATCCGAAGTAGTCGATCAAGTCGGCAATCGTCACATCCAACATGTTGCCGACGGAAACGAAATACGAGAAACCAATTCCCTGGTCAATGGCCCAATCAAGAACGGATGTACACAGGGCGCCCGACTGGGAGATGAAACCGATATGTCCTTTCGGTGGTGTTGCTGCGGCAAAACTCGCGTTCAGGCTAATGCCTGGCACGATGATACCAAGACAGTTTGGACCGATAATCCGCATCCCGGGATATTTGGCCTGTTCTTCGCACAGCTGGGCTTCGAGTTTCTTGCCCTCATCCCCAATCTCGCGGAAGCCTGCCGAAATGATGACAATCCCGCGCGTTCCAACCTCACCCAGTTCGTGGACGAGACTGGGCACAGTTCTAGCGGGCGTGCAGATTACGGCCAAATCTGGTGCATGGGGCAAGCTGGCCACATCTTTATAGGCATGAATCCCCTGGACTGACTCCCGTTTTGGATTGACAGGATAGACAACTCCGCGAAAACCGGAACCAACAAGATTCTTGAGAACGGTATAGCCAACACTTGTCGGCGTGTCACTGGCCCCGATAACGGCCACACGGTACGGATTGAAGATCTTGTGCAGGTTTTCAATACTCACGGCAGGCTCCTGTTGCGTCAAACTCGTTATAAGACCAAACCCCACCTGGGTCCGGCGTTTCGCCGGTCAAAGATTTTCAGGACAATTACCCCTAAAGTTCAAGATAGCCCATTTGTGTAATCGTCGAAAGTGGCGCAAACATTGACTTCTGGGAAAGCCATTGCTACTTGCTCAGAGTGGATGGATTCTACCAAATAAAAGGACCGGACAAACGCTAATGGACGCAAGCGACAAAATAGCAAAGCACAATTGTCAAAAGTCCTAGGTATCAAAATCTGCCACTTGTTTTTGTTACGAGAGACAATGCCTCACGGTTCCTTTTCGGCTGTTGTCGAAGTCTGGAAAACCTGGATAATGAAGACCGTTGTTGTCACTGGTCGCACTCACGGGGGTTGTTTCGTGAGCTTGAATTGGCGAACATAGGCTGACGTGAAGCTGGACCGCTGAGGAGTTTTCTCACACGCACCGTACTGTCGATCGAAATGGAATCGATGCCCCAAGAGCCTGTTTTGACGGATGAGCAACTCGTAGAGAAGGCAAGAGATGGAGACTACCGAGCGTTTGAGTTGCTCGTCAATCGCCACGAGCGACGCGTTTTCTTGCTTGCCCAGCGTATCGTACGTCGATTACACGATGCGGAAGAAGTTGTTCAGCAAACGTTCCTGAGTATGCTTGAGCATCTTCAGGACTTTCGGGGAGAATCGACGTTCTCGACCTGGCTGTTGCGAATTGCGACCAATCACGCCCTAGGGTTGTTGCGGAGGGAAGCAATTCGGGCTACCGTGCCCCTTTCCGGTGGTTCCCACGAATCCGAGGACAGCGAGGGCTTGCCGAAGCCCCAGTATATCGCCGAATGGCACGAGTCCCCAGAGGAAATCCTTTCGCGAAAAGAAACGCGCGACCTGGTCGAACAAGCCCTTCAACAGCTCGATGACAAGTACCGTCTCGTGTTTGTGCTGCGCGATATCGAGGGACTTTCCACCGCCGAAACAGCCCAGATCCTGAACCTGAGCGAAGCTAATGTCAAAGTTCGGCTCTTGCGCGCCCGCCTGATGCTGCGGGAGAAGCTCACGGAGCTATTCGGCGACCCCAACCGCGTCTTTGCACCTCATTCCCACGACGAGTAGCTATCTCGTCTGTTTCAACTTGCACATTGAGCTTCAGCCCGGATAGGTGTGAGTACCGGCCGATCTTCGGGTGACGCGCAATCTGTCATGCCGACGATGACGGACCAGGATTGCGATGGCATTTTCGACGATTCCCCAGAGGGACTCGCGGAAATCAGTCCCGCGTCCCCTGGTGAGCCGGCCGATTCCATTTCAGTCCGGCATCTTCTTCCAGCGAGCGAATCCAGCGGACTCCCATTTCGCTGAGGTCAAATTGTCCTGCCGCGAGATAGGTTGGTTCTGTCTGCCGGAAGAACATCTCTCGTAGCTGTTCAAACGGGGGTTGAAATTCGACGACCCGAACCAGATAAGCTACCGACTGTGGACGATTCCATGCCTTGCCGGTTTCGCCAACTGAGAGTGCGAAAACCGTGGCCATAAAGTCATTGCTGACATCCTCGACTGCGTCTTTCTCCACAATCAGTCCGCTTGCTGGATCCTTTGTGCGGACCTTGATTGCACTCAGCCGCGGCTGTGGCATCGTAAGTCGCGCCAGGTCAAATTCTCCGAACGTTAACCAACTGAATGGTTCCGTCTGAACAACTTCTGGTAAATTTAGCTCGGGATTTGCCGCCCGAAACTCAGTCAGGGATTTCTGTTCCTTCTTGATTCTCTCAGCCAGGGCTGCCAATTCAGCATCTGCGATCTTTCGAGCCTCGGCCGTCCGCCAGGTGCGAATAACGTTTTCGCGGACCCCTGGATCGTCAAGCTCCGGAACATGCTCCTCAGTTTTGGCAATAACCCAGCAGAGATACTGATTCTGTTCGGCATCGAAAGTTCGGACTGCGAAAAACTCGCGCAAATCCAAGATCGCCCGCGGAAACGGAACCCCCTGCATGTCGAACGACTTGCCGACATCGAGCTTTGCCAGGGTCCAGATGTCGGCATCATCAATCTTCACATAATCGATTTGCTTTTCCTTTGCCAACTTTTGAAAGTCCGGGAGCGTTGGCTTTTCGGGGAGAGGCCGTTTTTGTTTTTTCGCTTCCTCGACTTCCGTCTGGTAATTGGCCCAATCCGTTTGATAATCCCGCATGGATTCTTCGAGTTGCTCAAGAGTTTTCTGAATTCTTTCCGCGATAATCATAGCCCGGATTCGGTCCTTGACCTCCTCAAACGGCAAGTACTTCGATCCCGGTTCCTGGGCACTCGTGCTCTGCGACGCGCCGGCTGGCTGCCCGGTTGCGACAGGTGGGACAACCATAGGCCCTTCTGTCTGAGAAGAAGGCTGTTCTTGTGGTGACTCACTCGCAGGCTTATCGTTTTTTCCAGATTCCGCGGCGGGCGATTGCTGCGCCTGCGTCTCTCCGGTCTTGCCGGCATCTTCGCCGGTCATCTGCTCCGCCGGTGCTGCTCCTGGTTCTGATTTCGACGAGGTTTCTCCGTTATTGGCTTCGGCTGGCTTTGTCGCGTCCTCCGTCTTGCTCTGCGCTGGCGTATCACCCATCGGCTGTGACTGACTTGAGCCGGGGGCCTGATTGCCTGTGGCATTTCCAGAGGCACCCTCTGAAGGTGGTTCGGTTTGACTGGGTTCGTTGGCTCCGGAGGCAGCCGCATCCTCGAATGAGACCAACCGGAACGAGTTTGCATGACGGCTTCGGAAAGAACCCTCGTTTGGTGCTGGGCTGTCTTTCTCAGTCGTCTTGCCCTCAGGCTGTGGAGACGCCATGTCAGCGGGTTGGTTCTCTGTTGGGGATGCCGCCGATTCATTTTTTTCGTTCGGCGCAGGTGCCTTGGTGTTCGAAGAACCCTCCGTGGGCGTGGCATTCGATCCCTGTTCCGGAGCACCCTGAGCCCTGTCTTTGGCAGGTTCTTGGGCTGGATTGGTCACAGCGTTATCAGAGGCCCCCGTTGTTGTCGAAGCTGCGGGCCGCAAGAAAAACTCATCCTTATGCTGTTCGTAGTAACTCCGCAACTCTTCGTCTGTGAGTTTGACATTGACTTGCCACTTCTGGAAATCTCCCTTGAGGCATTCCACTGTCACTTTGGTGGGAACTTTGAAACCAGGCTCCGGTGATGAGGGATCCGGCAACCGAGTTTTGTGCGCTTCGAAGTACTCCCGAACCTGCCGATCGGTGGGAACTGGTGCCTTCTCATAATACCGGTCCACAGGAAATCCACACACCTCGACAGACGCCATCCTGTTAAACCGAAGGAAGTACTCCCACCGCATGGCAGGTGTTTCGCCCGCATAGCCCGGCTGAAGGTTCATCAAGTCAAACCCGGCGAGCTGTAAATAGCGCAAGACCAGGAGTTCACGTTCCAAGCCTGCGAAGAGTGGGCCTTCCTCAATTCGGTTTTGCGACAGAAGTTGAGCTAATTCCCCCTGGGAAATGGTAACACTCGATGCATCGATAAGCCCTCGGATAAATGAGTTGATGACGCGATCCGTAATCTTGATTCCAGATGCCTGCGCGTATTGCGAAATCAACCAATTGCGAACAAGCTGTTCTTCGCTTGCCTGGCCGATCATCGCAAGGTAATAACGAATACGAAAAGAATTCCCTCGCGATTGGTCAATTTTCTGCCCCAGCGTCTCAAGAAACCGCCGAACGGTATTATGTTCGACCCAGAGGGAATGAAGCTCCATCTCCGATAATTCCCCGAACTTCTTCGTACTGACCACAGATTTGACTGCCCCACTCTGCCGAGTCTGCAGCCACTGCGAGAAACTGGGAATCACCACAAAGCTGATCATGGAAAGGAGAAAAAGTCCGACGAGAAGAACTTTGGCGTTCTTCCGAAAGATTTTGAACGGGCTTGCCATGACTCGAATTTTTCCCTAAAGCTATTTTTCAAACCTCTGGACAAACCAATCTTCTGGCCGATTTGCTACCATGTGGCAGCATCCTTCGGAGGACCACATTCTCCCCCATGAAACCGAAGATCGCTGTGCCGCATCCCACCGAGATCCCGCGCTGGGCGGGCCATTGAAAGACGCTGCCGGAATGGGGGTAACCTCCAGAAGCCGTCATTTTAAGGTTTCTGAGCTGAATTGGAAATGCCATCCGCAACCCCGGAACGAACAACGGCACCGAACCTTGCGGAAAACTGGTCGCGTTTTTGTTGTATGCTTCTTGACATTTAAAAAACTCCATGACGGAATCTGGGTTTCCTTTTGCCCCAAAACGGCAAAGACAATTCATGAATCGCCCTACCAGCGGGCCGAGTGTTTTCGCCGGCGAGCCGTGTTTGAGTCGGATTTCGAGTCGGGTCGCGTGGACTTGGGTAAAGCTGTATTCGCCCGCGAATGCCATTGTGCATTCAAGGAAACGAGCATCTAGACATGTGATCGTTTCGGACTCGCAGAGGACCTGGAAACTCGTTAGCCCCCATGCGGGGGCAGATTGAACACGCCCAGAGAACCTCTTCCCAAGAAAAGGTGGTCTTGGAAAGATTTCTGTTACAGAGTATCACAAGACGGGTAGGCACGAGTCTGTCGAACGAGGTGTGACTTGGCCAGCAGGGGCCGACTGAGGAAGGGAACTTGGATAATGAGTCACCCTTTGTGAAACCATTTTTTGGCCAGGTACTGCTAATTCAATACCCTAAATTGGTGACAAATGGCAAAGAAGAAAGCAACATCATCATCTAAATCCGGCGGCACGACGCGGCGGGGGAAAAAACTGGTCATTGTGGAGTCGCCGACGAAAGCCCGCACGATTAGCCGTTTTTTGGGAGACGACTTCGTCATCGAGGCCAGCTTGGGGCATATTCGTGACCTTCCGGAAGGTGCAAAACAATGCCCGCCTGAGATTCGATCGAAACCATGGGCCTATCTGGGGGTGGATGTTGAACACGATTTTCAACCGATTTACGTCATCCCCAAGGAGAAGATGAAGCAAGTCCAGCAACTCAAGAAGGCAATTAAGGCTGCTGACGAGTTGCTTCTGGCGACGGATGAAGACCGCGAAGGGGAGGCGATAAGCTGGCATCTTTGTCAAGTCTTGCAGCCAACGATTCCCGTTCAGAGACTGGTTTTTCACGAAATCACCCGTGAAGCCATCCTGGCCGCCCTCACAAATCCGCGGGGAATCGATGAGAACCTCGTTCGTGCCCAGGAAGCCAGACGAATTCTGGACCGGTTGTTCGGGTATGAAATCTCACCACTTTTGTGGAAGAAAATCCGTACAGGACTTTCTGCTGGCCGAGTTCAGAGCGTCGCCGTGCGACTGATTGTCGATCGTGAACGGCAAAGGATGGCTTTCGTTAGCGCCAGTTACTGGGATCTCGTTGGCGATTTTGCAACTCAGCGCAATGAGACGTTCTCCGCGCAATTGGTTGAAGTTGGCGATAAGTTCTTGCCAACCGGTAAGGACTTTGACCCGGCCACGGGTCAACTCAAGAATCCGGAGCTATTGCTTCTCGACGAAAAAGCAGCCGAAGAGCTGATACGACGACTATCGGCGGATGATAGCATTACCCGTCTACAAGAGATCCACGGAGTCGTAACTCAGGCCGAGGAAAAGCCGTACACTTCGCGTCCGGCCCCACCTTTCACAACGAGCACTCTGCAACAGGAAGCCAACCGAAAGTTTGGATTCACAGCTCGATACACCATGCAATTGGCCCAGCGGCTTTACGAGAACGGGTATATCACCTACATGAGAACAGATTCGACCAATCTGGCTCAGGAAGCGATTGAGGCGGCCAGAAACCTGATCCATCGGCAATACGGCGAGGATTATTTACCGGAACGTCCGCGCTTTTATCAGACGCGTGTCAAGAATGCGCAAGAAGCCCACGAAGCTATTCGGCCTGCCGGACATGAGTTCGTTTTGCCGGAATCATTACGGGGTGAACTCTCGGCGGATGAATTTCGCCTTTACGACCTGATTTGGAAAAGGACAATCGCCTGCCAGATGGCGGATGCTCGAGGGCGCCGAATGAATGTCCAGATTGACGTGGATGGGCTCCTTTTCCAGGCTTCGGGTAAGACCATCGATTTTCCAGGTTACCTCCGTGCCTACGTGGAAGGGGCCGACGACCCGGAAGCGGAACTGGCTGATCGTGAGACAGTTCTTCCGCCATTGCAAGCCGGCGAGCATGTCATCCTTCGGAACGTGGAAGCAAAAGGTCATGTGACCCAACCTCCCAGTCGTTATACCGAAGCCACGCTCACCAGAACACTGGAGGAACTTGGCATCGGGCGTCCCAGCACTTACGCAACGATCATTGACACAATCCTCGAGCGAAAATATGTGACAAAGAAGAATAACGCCCTGGTACCTACCTGGACGGCCTTTGCGGTCTGTCAGCTTCTGGAAAAACACTTTGCCGAAATGGTGGACTACTCCTTCACGGCACAGATGGAGGACGAACTCGATGCGATCAGTCGTGGAGAGCTAAACTGGGTGGATTACCTGAAGGAGTTCTATTATGGAGACTCCAGACCCGGCCTCAAGAAGCTCTTGGAAACAAAGATTGCAGAGATCGACGCTCGAGAGGTCAATCGGATTCCCCTTCGTTCTGGGGCGCCGTCCCAAGTGAATGCGCCAGCCATCGTTGTCCGAATCGGACGGTACGGACCAATGCTTGAATGGGGCGAAAAGAGGATCCGGCTTCCAGAGGATATCTCCCCAGATGAACTGACACCGGACAAAGCTGTCGAGCTTTTTGGCAAAGCTGAGGAACAGGAACAGCCGATCGGCCAGTGTCCTAAAACAGGACTGCCCGTCTATGTGCGGAGTGGGAGATACGGCTGGTACCTTCAACGAGGGGATGGCCAAAACGGCGACACGGCCGAGCGTGTTTCTTTGCCGCGCGGTGTTCGTCCGGAATCTCTCGATCTCGAATCAGCCCTCAAATATTTTGAATTACCCCGCAGACTCGGAAGTCATCCGGAAACCCAAGAACCTGTGGATGTTTTCGTGGGACGATTCGGGCCTTACGTGAAATGTGGAAAAGAGACTCGCTCGTTGCCCAGTGACAGATCGCCTTTTGAAGTGACTTTGGAAGAATGTCTGGCTCTTCTCAGCGCTCCGAAGACATCATCGCGCCGCACCATCACACCTCTTCGCGAACTTGGCCAGTCTCCAGAGACCGGTGAACCTGTTCGACTGATGAACGGACGATATGGCCCCTATGTAACTGATGGCCGGACGAACGTGACGGTACCACGCGATATTCCGCTCGAGTCCGTGACACTCGAGCGAGCGTTACAATGGCTCGCGGAAAAGGCCGCGCAGGGTCCGAAAAAGCGGGGACGTCGGACCACGCGAAAGACGCGGACAAAACGTTCGTAACGTTCGCCCCAGATAAAAGACTGTGACAAAACAAAAAACCCGCAGCATAAAGCTGCGGGGAATATCCGTCGCGGGGGTCTTACCGCGGCGGGTTGTCGGGAACCGGCGATCGGGATAGGCCGACTCCTTCGGCTTACACCAGTTCCTTCTTCGCTCCCACTAGCGTCCGAATCCTTTCGGCCAGCAGATGGGCGTCGAAAGGTTTCTTGAACGTTTCGTTGATCCCCGAACGATCGAAGCCCATTGCGTTGCCATCATCTGGCAAAAGGGCAATGAGGATCACATCGTTGAACTCGGAGTTACGACGAACATGCTGGCAGATCTGCAAAGCTTCCGTGCGACCGATAGAAAAGTCCACCACGATGCAATCGGGGCGGAAACTCTCGGCTTGGATTCCGGCGTCGAAACCACTCGAAGCGACGGCCACCTTGAACGAACGTTCGGGTGGCAATTCTGTCTTCAAGTTCTCGATGAGGACTTGATCCTGAGCAACGAGCAGGACCTTTGCGGTCATCTCGTCTTCAAGCTCACCGAGGGGCATCCCGTGCTCTTTCAGGAACTTGATCAGGTATTCCCGAGGAATACGCCGATCCTGCGAACCCGGAATGCGATAACCCTTGAGACGGCCCGAATCAAACCACTTGCTAACGGTGCGCGGGGCAACTTTACAGATCTTAGCAACCTGACCTGTAGTGAAGACCTTCATCGCAGGCTCTCCAAACTGTCACTCGCTTGAGTTGACTAATCCCTATCGGTTCAACCAACCGACCTTCCACACCGCGTCCCCGTGTTTGCGAGTCGCCTCACCACACGCTCCTTCGTGCAGTCCTGACTCCCGCTGGCTCCCACTCGCAAACCGCTGGGTCTCGGAACGCTGGGAACACACTGTTCCATAAGTCTCGGCCGTGGTTCAGCTCCATCTGACCCGCGCCTCAGTAATGACATCGGCAAACCGGGCCGCCGAAAAACAGTGAAAATTCGTAAAATGGGGAAGGACAATCCGACCTCGGTGACCTGTATAATGGTCAACTCCATTCGGTCCGGCGTCCCCGGGTGAATAGACAGGAACCATTTCTGCACGGTTACCGGTATTTTCCTCGCAAACGAGCAAAACCGGTTCCCCAGTCGATCCCCCTGGGACAAATTCTTTGGACAGCCCTTCGTCCATTTCGTCTCGTGCTCGAGACGACGGCCCTCCGATTGATTGTTTCGAATCCGGAATGAGAAACTCTTTAACAAGTTTGTCGTGTTATAGCGGATTCGTGGGTTGTTCTGAAAAAGCCCTATTTTCGGAATAGTCCCGACGTATGAAAAAATTCAGCTAGGACCCGTAGCCTGCCCAAGGTTTGCTGTTAAGCGCCCATTGTGGTTAACTTGTCCGGATCAAGTTGTTTCAGGGGCGTATACAGAGCAGTCATTTCTGGCAGGGGTATGTCCGACAATTGCCCAGACTCTGGATTGCTCCAAAACGCGACCGGCGTGCGCAGTCGCGGTGTCGGAATTGGCAGCGCGAAATTGGCAGCGCGAATGGTATGTTTGTTGGTAGGAATAATTCAGGAATTGCCCTTCAACGTCTCCGGCATCGGGCACACCGATCTCAACTTGGAGTATTTGGCTGGCAGTCGAGGACTCTACCCCTCCCGTGGATGGCATTGCCGGACGCGAAGATGACGACCACTTTGGTCACCAGGGGCTTCGCCCCCCACCTAACAAGGTGGCAGCGAATTGACAAACTAAAAGGCTCCGGTCTACTTCTTTCTCAAGGGAACCGGAGCCTTTCAAGGAAACATCCAACTCATTCCCCCTGAGGCAGGTTTCTACCCGGGGGAATCACACCCGTATCTTCAGTCAGCGCACCCATACCACGTGGGGGGGATGCCCAAAGAAAACAAGCTGAAGAACCGCGTCATCACTGCGTGGTTTTCAACTGTTCGTATTTCTTGTCTGCTTCGGATTGTGCTTTGGCCAGCACTTGTGCAAGTTCCACCGGCTGCCCACCCAGCCGCTTGCTCTCATCTGCGGCTTCCATAAAAGCAAATAACTCGATTGTCTCTTCCTTCGCAACGGGTGGTACCCCGGTCTTGAAGAAATTGCAGATTTCGATCACGAGCGGCTTATAACCCTCGTACGTGCCCGCCGAGCCGCTGCGCTCCGTTCCTTCAATCTCTGCGCCGTAGCCATTTTTCCCCTCAAAGATACCAATCCGGCCATCTTTCCACGTTCCAACGACGCGATTATCAGCCTCACGAACCACCGTCTTGCACCCAGTGCCCATGATCGTGTAAAGGGTTTCCACCCCGTGGATTCCGTACCAGAACAGATCCGGGTGATGAGGCTCAAGGTGCATCGGACTCCAAGCAACGCATCGTTTTACTGTTCCAAACCCAGCCTCCCCTTTTCGGACAGCCTGGAAACCGGAGCTAAACCGCAAGGATGAACTGGAAAACACGGGAACCTTCGCTTCCTCGGCCAGCCGAAAGATCAGCAGAACATCGCAGAGCGAAGCCGCCATGGGCTTATCGATATACATCGGTTTGCGAGCAGCGATCACCTTCCGCGCCTGTTCCAGGTGAGGGCGACCATCCACGCTTTCGATCAGGACAGCATCCACATGGGGTAACATCTCTTCAATCGTGTCGAATATCTTGATTCCCTTATCACGAAGCTTCGTCGTGTACTCTTCAACACGATCCCAACTGGAGGGATTGTCCGGCGACCCGTTGGGATAGCCGGCCACAACCTCGAACTCCGCAAGGACACCTTCTGCATCCTTGGCGTTGATCAAGTCTGTGAACGCGATCACGTGCGAAGTATCAAGCCCGATCAATCCCAGTTTTCGAACCTGAGTTGTGCTCTCCTGAGCGACCGACAATTGGCCCAAAACCAGCCCTGCAATAATCGAGGCAGCGATAACCGTAAATCGACTCATTCGCCAAAACATGAGTATCTCTCCCTTATTCGTTCATGTGGCGTGATTTCAAATGGTGCAATCGAAGTGTCATTTTCCCGCAATAATCAAATCCAGACGTTGGCTGAATTCCTGGAGTGACAACCCTCCATCTTCGATGGTCATCCAACCTGTGTAGCCGATTTTATCCAGTTCCGCCCGAACAGCCGGCCAGTCCACGCTGCCATCCCGCGGATGGACAAATTTCCCGCCATGACCATCGGGATTCAGCAAGAAATCCTTAATGTGCAGCTTAACGATGGTCTTGCCCAAAGCTCGGATCCACTCCACAGGAGGAGCATACTTCACATGGTTCCCAATGTCGAAGTAGGTTTGAACCATTGGATGGTCAAACGACTTAACGAAATGGGCGAAGATGGCCGGCTTCACCCACAGATTATTCCACACATTTTCCAACGCGATAATCACTTTGGTCTTTTCCGCCACAGGGATTAGCTTCTTGACAGCCTCTTTGGATGCGTCAATAGACCGATTGTGGGCTTCGATGTAATCGCGGTACGGACTATTGTCTCCCTTGACCACGCGAAGCACGTGGCCGGTTTTCTCGTCGAATTCAATGTCGAACTCCCAGGCTTCTGGCATTGGCATTCCACCAATGCGACAGGGAACAAGAAGAACGGCATCGGCCCCGTAGGCCGCCGCTGTTTCCAGAGACCGGGCCACACTTTCGATGTCCGAATTCACACTGTCTGTATTGAAGTTGGCCCAGCCGTACAGGACCGAGTGGATCTTCATATCGAGTGATTCAGCCAGTTTGCGAGCAGCCTGGGCATCCTTTAAATCAGCGTGTCGGTCGTTGGACTCGATTCCATGAAATCCAGCGGCCTTCAATTCCTTTAATGCCTCTTCGGTTGGCTTACCGATCATGGCTTTCTTGATTGTTGCCGATCCTTCCATACCGAAGGATGGCAACCGCCATGTAAGTCCCGCTAACAACGCGGTGGAACTAACTACGAAATGACGACGGGTTAATGACAGAGTCATCGCGTATCTCCTTTCTCACAAGTCTTCAACGAAGGATTGACACCGGACTATTAACGCACGATCAAGCAGACAGTTCGCACTCTGAAATCACATTGCCTAAGCTATTGCTCAGGCTCATCATACACTCGGATCTCACACACCCCCATATCCGGCTCAGCGCGGTGAATAACCAGCCGAAGCTTCTGGCTGGTCACCCGGGGAAAGGTAACAACTTGCCGACGTTCGCCGTTGTTTCGGATTTCGGTTAAGCGGGACCACTGGTCGTTTGACCAAATCTCGAGATCGAAATCGTCTGCCCGCATAGTCTTCGATTGGAAAGAGATGTGCACCGTGTTAAACGAGACTGGTTTTTCAAATTCCAGCGATACCCATTGAGGCCAGCCAAGTTTTGGATCGGGCCGCCAAGAATGAGGTCGTCCCCGTATCGCCCGCGCGAATCCGTCAATGACATTCTCCGGGGCGAAATAGGCGATTTTCTCCTCACCGGCTAACGCAGCCACCAGTGATTCTCCCGGAGCAAGTTGGAAAGCGTAGCAGTCGGGCATCGGTGTCCATGCCCCGGTTCCTCGATAGGCACGAAAGGTGTCCGCGGGCTTTTGAGCGAAAAGGCTCCACGAAACGCCCTCGGTCTTTGGCAACCAAAGGAAATAGTACCCTTTTGGAAGATCACGGTCGAAAGAAAACGATACCCAGCCTTTTTTCCCAGGCGTCACCTCCGCTTGCGTCTGGGCGACTTCTTGAGCATTGTTGAATTCCCCTAAACCAGCCGCAGAACAAAGATGCCCGGTAAGCCGGACAACATCTGTTCGCTCTGAATTCAGATACACGCTGACCGCATTGAGTTTCCCGCCTGCCCATGCAAACATCACGGCCCGATCATGATCGAGCTTGTGGACAGGGAGAAAACTGGCTACTGAATAAACCTCATTCGGTGCGAAGCTCGAGGCAGAGACTTTCGCTGACCTAGCCAGATCGCGCGGATCTTGGTTCGGAAGATCGATGATGTAACAACCATCCTTCAGGAGTTGCTGCTGCAAGTCACTGATGTATCGCTCGTAGATGCCACGTGGAGTGGTGTTATGAATCTTGCAAAAGCCGGCTGCCGTTCCCGTGGCCTGACCTTGGAGGCCACATGTGATCATCACCCTCGTGGCTCCAAGTGCAGCATGCGTGACAGAAATGCAGCGGCCTGCCATCATGAGGTTATCAATATCCTTTGAATAAAGGCTCCGGAATGGAACGGAGAATTTCACTTTGTGGGAGAAAATGGCTGGCGGCCCGGGATCATAGAATCCTTTAGGCGGATGAATATCGATTCCCCACCCGCCATAAGAAACCCGGTCGGGGAACAGTATCTGATTGGCAATGTCATGTTCGGTCATGACGTAATCACCAATCAAGCGGCGCGATTCTCGTTTTCCGACGACATGACTGACCCACGTCAACTTGAAATTTTGGGCCTCTTCTTTCAGCTTGGGACAGTGATTCTTGGCATGATCCCACATTCCCCAAATAATCCGCACGAGTTCGTCGCGGATGACTTCGGCGTCCTTATAAGTGTCGAGCATCCCGCCATACTCGATGACCCACTGCCAGCCACCAAACCGCAGCTGCGGGTGTCGTCCAGGATTGAAATCGGAACACTCATCGAAATGGTGCGCCCAATCGGGAGCTTTGAATTCCACAGGCTGCGTTGTCTGTTCCGTCATATACCGGAGCGTTCCGCCCATCGTTCCTTTGTTGACCTCCCCCTCTTCGGGCGCCCGGGACTCGTTATACATGGAACGAGGCTCCGGTCCGTGACGGTACTCAGCTCCCGCCCACACCCCAATCACGCCGTCGCCAGTGCAATCAATGAAGGTTCTGGCCGGAAAGCGGTATCGCTCTCCTGTGTTGACATCCAGAGCAATCACCGCCTTAATCCGCGAGGCGGATTCAAGCTCGACACCCGTAGCGTGAGTATTCAGGAAAAGATCCAATTGCGGTTGATTCTGAACCAATTGAAGGAGTCGCTCTGAATAACCGAAGACATCACCGCGGACTTCCTCAATAATACCGCCTTCACCAGGATCGAGTGGCTCGCGCGTGGTATCGCCTTCAGGGTTGACGAGGATTTCCGTACTGCTGTTTCCTCCTAGGACGGGGCGATCCTGAATCAGAGCCGTTCGACACCCCATCCGAGCGGATGCGACGGCTGCAAATGTCCCAGCAAGCCCGCCACCAACGACAACTGTGTCGTATGGTTCAAGTGTTTTGATTTCTCGACTGACCCCACCGTATGTTTCCCGCTGCCGAGCTAACTGACCCAGGTCATCGGCTGGCCGAAAACTGGGATCTGCGGCCAGGACGATTGCATCGCAGCGCGAATAATGCCCCGTCAGGTCATGCAAGCGCACGGTCAAAGGACCAGCTTGTAACTGAACAGTGCCCCCGTCTTCCCACACCCAGCCATCCTTCTTGCTTGCCCCAAAAACGTGACTGACAGTTTGTTCACCCAGAATCACCTGAAATCGTCCCGGGCTGTATTCCGGCAACCAATCTCGGTTCCGAACCCAGAGACGATAACTCCCCGCTGCCGGAATATTGACAGTCGTTATTGCATCTGATACCGGCCCTTCCAGACCAATTGCCAAAAGAAATGGAGACCCCATCTGATCGACGAATTGGGCGTCGTTGACCCAACCACCTCGATCAGCAAATTTTTCCGTCTCTAGCCACACAACATCGCTTGCGGATGCCAAACCAAAACTTAGCGCAGCGATTAAACAAAGCAACAACCTCATTGATTCCTCCCGTGGCTCAATGTCTCCCGTGTGCGAGGCATCCCCAATCGCGGATGGTCAAGCACCCTTTATGGCGGCTGCATAAGCACGTTACTTAACCGGCGCCCCATAGTCAAGAGGCAGACCGATTCTCTCGGTACAAGCTACTGGTTATCATATGACACGGTTCGTGTGTTTACACTTACACTTGATGGGCACGCACTTCCGGAAGACCTTACGATTAAGGAGCCACGGCAATGAAAAGTCCGCAGTTATCCCGCCGCGATTTTGTTAATGCGACACTCGCCACAGGCTTGGCCACCATAGTGCCCCGCACCGTGCTAGGTGGCCCTAATTTCGTCCCGCCAAGTGAGAAGGTCCACATTGGCTACGTCGGCTGCGGCACTCAAGGTTTGAGGCAGATGATGAGTGCCCTGAAGCATCCTGGGGTTCGGATTGTCGCAGTCTGTGATCCAAACCGGAAAAGCGATGACTATCCGGAATGGGGCCCCGGTGAGATTGTCGGGAAGATTCGTGCTTTTCTCGAGGATCCCCAGTGGGGAACCGGCGCTCGTGGCGGTTTGTGCGGGCGCGAGGTCGGTCTTGAAGTGGTTTCACGTTACTATGCGAAGCAATCTGATCGCGCATCGGATGACAAGCCGGCATGTCGGGCATACTCAGATTTTCGTCAGATGCTCGCAGATGAAAAGGATTTGGACGCCGTGTATATCATGACGCCGGACCACCTTCATGGCGTTGTGGCGGCGCGGGCTTTGAAAGCCGGCAAGCATGCCATTACGCACAAACCTATTTCGAACGTCTGGCAGGAGGTGCGTTTGCTCCGTGACCTTGCCAAAGAGACCGGCCTGGCCACGCAACTGTTCTGTGCTGCGGGCAATCCTGATGCTTCCACCATCGCCGAGTGGATAGCCGCCGGAGCCATTGGAACGGTTCGTGAAGTTCATAATTGGTCCACACGTCCTTTCTGGCCTCAAGGCATGACAGAATATCCCTCCGAGACGGTTCCTGTACCTGACGGCCTGGAATGGGATCTCTGGTTGGGGCCCGCCGCCGAGCGCCCCTATCACCCCGCCTACACACACGCTGTTTTTCGAGGTTGGTATGATTTTGGCACTGGCGCACTCGGCGATATGGGACATTACAGCTTCTATCAGATCTTTAAGATCCTGAAGCTCGGCTCACCCGTTTCTGTGGAAGCCATGCGGGATCAATTCTGGAAGATCGAGAATTACACGTGGAAGAAACAGATTAATCGTGTCTCGTATCCAAGGGCGTCAATGATTCACTGGGAATTTCCCGGTGAAGGCGGCCAGCCGGGTGTCACCCTTCATTGGTACGACGGAGGATTGCGACCTGCACTGCTCGAAGAACTGGAGATCGATGGCCGCGAGATGCCTGGGGAAGGGATGTTGTTCGTCGGCGATCGCGGGAAGATTCTTGCAGGTTTCACCGGCGACAACCCTCGACTGATACCTGAGAAAAAGATGCAGGAGTTCCAACCGCCGCCACAAACACTTCCCCGGCCAAAGGAAGAATTTGAGCAATTCGTCCTCGCATGTCGTGGCGAGGCAAAGTCTGACGCCAATTTCGAGAGCGTTTATCCCATGGCGGAGACGATCCTCCTGGGTACAATCGCCCTGCGAGTGGAAAAGAAGCTTAAGTGGGATTCGACGAAGGGGGAATTCCTTAACTCTGGAGAGGCAAATGCCTTACGGACACGAGCGAATCGCCCCGGATGGGAGCTTTGAGCCGTTCATCAATCAAGTGTCCCCATGGGTTTGTGACTCCGCGAGTTCCAGGGGTTGCTCCAGTTGCGGCTGGCCACCACGGTGGCGATGGATCCGGTTTTCCTGTTCATCCGCGACCTTTTGTGAGTAGAACCGCACGGAAAGATTTATGACCAGTGCGATAAGAAGGCCGACGATCCCAAGATGATAAATCAGGCGAGCGACCCCGGCTGTGGCGGTTGCCGCAATGATTGCGGCCAAGAACCAACTCACGACCACCCAGATGGATCGCCCAATTTTGAGATCGGCATCGCCACGTGCAAGCACACGATCCGCCAGTCCCGTTGCGATAACTGCGGCAAAGGCAACATATGTGGTTGACACGGGAAGCCCCCGACTCGAAGCCAACGCAATCACACCGGCACTGACAGAACTGATGACCGCCGCCCTCAAGGCATCATAATGGACCTTCTTACCCTGGGGATTGAACATCGGTGGTGGTGCTAACTCAGGACGGTGGGGAAAGAATCGCAAAAGCCATCGGGCAATAGCACGACACCATTCGGGGGCGTAGAGGGCCACACGGTCAAACTGGCTGCCTACGTTAACCTGCGCTCGGGTGACGCGCTGCGCATTCTCGGTCATCATTCCTGCGACAAGGAGACACCCGCAGACGAAGAGGACCCACGCGGGAATCGTGATCTGCGTCGCTTGGGCCACAGACTGTTCTGAGTGTCGCCAAAGCCAAAACGCAGAGATCCCTGGCGAGGCACAATTCGCCAAGTCATTTTGACCAAAAGCGAAAGCGAGACATATCATTCCCAACACCGCTAGGGCCGGGAAGAGATTGCGTGTACCAAATGTGCCCGAAAACGAGAGAAAGAGATGAATGATCAGCGTGAAGAAGCCCCACGCTGTCAAGAAGACCAGGGTCGGCGTGTACGCATCAACGTAAGGGTCGATGGCGTATGCGCGAAAGGTATTCACAAATGGAATACCTGACATGCCCTTGAACACCATGAACCATCCCAGACCAGTTAACATAAGACCAGAAATCCAGGGCCCGTGGAGGAGAATCGTCTCGCGGTCATCAATCTTACTACCAATGGCGGCACGAAAAACCCTTTGAATAAGAAACCCTGCGAGTCCCGCCATGAAGATTGAAACAAAAATTGCAGCCAGAACTGTTCCCACTTTTTCCCAGTGCACGATCGAAAGACCGTAAAGCCCAATTGACGCCCCTACGAGTTCGAAAATCAAGCAAGCCGTGGTGCTGACCGGCATTCCGAAGGCGGAGTAGGCAAAAAGAAGGACGGTATCCACCAGGTAAACACTTATGTAAGCAATAATGGCCTGATGGAGGGTCAGCATTCCGGGATCGAAAATGCCTTTGCGCGCTGTCTCAAAAACAGGACTAGCAGCCGAGGCGCCGATAACAACAGCCAATCCCGCAACACGTACCGCTGTTCGGCGATTGAGGATTCTAGCACCAAAAACAGCGTTAATGATATTGGATGCATCGTTGCGTCCTACCTCGATGCAGTCCCAAACAAGAAGGGCTAAACCCAGAAACACTAGAATCGTAACCAAGTCCACAAGTGTTCTCTCCGGTTTTGAATGATCTGACTCCACAGACAGCGTTTGCAAACGCTACCCGAATGGCGACAGAATCCCAACTTTGTACCAGTCTTCGTCCCTTTGGGAGGAATGCAATCTGAATCACTTAGCAAAACTCTTAATTTACCGAACCTAAAGGTGCGCAAAAAGGAACACGGACGACGAAAGCGCTACCCAAAGTCTGCCATCCAAGTGAAAATAGGCAATTGTTCACATCAAGTTCCGGTGTGCTGAAGGCGTACGCAATAACAGGTGTCCTAAAACGAATCCAGCGTGCCATACAGCGTTTCACATATGAATCTCAAAGACATTCGGACTGTCTGGCGTGAAGTCTCCGACGAGCTGATGCGTCGCCGCAGCTCTGAGGGGTATTGGCGAGGACGCCTTTGCTCGTCGCCTCTGGCAACTGCCACGGCAACGAGCGCCATCGCTGTTTACTGTGAGTCGCTTCAAAATACCAAGCATTGTTTGATACCACATCTTGAGCACGCAGTCCAATTGGGTGTGAGGTACCTGCTTACCACTCAGCGACCAGACGGCGGCTGGGGCGATACCGACCGATCCCTTAGTAACATTGCAACCACTTACCTCGTGCGTGCCGCACTGGAGCTTTTCGGAAACAGATCACCTACTGAAGAAGCAATCAAGAAGGCCGACGCGTACATTGACCACCACGGTGGGGAAAAGGCCCTTCGGCAACGATACGGTCACGACCAAACGTTCGTAGCCCCGATTTTGACGAATGTCGCGTTGGCACAATTGTGTTCCTGGGAGGCGGTCCCTCAGCTTCCCTTCGAGTTGGCGGTTTTCCCCCAATCACTTTACCGGTTTTTGAGACTCCCCGTTGTGAGTTATGCGATTCCTGCCTTGGTTGCCATAGGATTGGCGAGATACCACCATGGCCCCAGGTCAAACAGGGTCTTATCTTGGTTGCGAAGTCTGATCGAGGAGAAAAGCCTTTCTGTTGTCGAGAGGATGCAGCCTGATAGTGGTGGCTTCCTGGAAGCCGTTCCGTTGACCGCCTTCGTCACAATGTCACTCAGTTCGATTGGTTTGCCCCAACACCCCGTCGTGCAAAAGGCGATTCGATTTCTGACTTCCTTACAGCGTGAGGATGGAAGCTGGCCAGTAGATGTCGATCTCGCGACATGGGTGACAACCCTTGCCGCCAACGCTTTGGCTACCTCTGGGACCGCAGACTGGCAGAGCGCAGTATCTTTCGATTGGATTCTAAACTGTCAACACTTGGATGTGCATCCATTTACCGGGGCAGCTCCCGGCGGATGGGGTTGGACAGATCATTCGGGGAGTGTCCCCGATGCGGACGACACGTCCGGCGCTCTCCTGGCACTTTCGCATTTTTGGAGAACCGGCGACAAACAAACACGTCTCAGGATCTTGCCGTCGGTTCTATTGGGAATTGATTGGCTGGTCAACCTTCAGAATCGGGACGGAGGCTGGCCAACGTTTTGCCGCGGGTGGGGACGACTGCCGTTCGATCGAAGTGCTGTCGATTTGACGGCGCACGCAGTGCGGGCACTTTATTCTTGGCAAACGCTCCTAAGGAGTGTCGTCGGCGAGGAATTCTTATCGGAAATGTTGACTTGCGCCAACCGGTGGCCCGATGCTGCCGCTAGAAGACTCCGAAGGTTGCTAGGTATTTACCAGTCAGTCTTGAATCGAACGGATACAGCGGTCAAGAAAGGCATGCGATTCCTTTGCCGGAACCAGCGATCTGAGGGGTATTGGCTGCCCCTGTGGTTCGGTAATGAGCGACTCCCAAACGAGGAAAACGCCGTTTACGGAACGAGTCGTTGTTTGCTGGCCTATGTGGACCTCAATAGGATGGATGATCCCCCTGCCATTCGCGCTGTGAACTGGCTTGTTCGAACCCAAAACCAAGATGGGAGCTGGGGAAGGTCCGCGTGCGACCGAGAGCAACGGCAGCATGAAGATCATGAAAGTCACCAGGCAGACAGCGCAGGATCCGTCGAGGAAACGTCACTAGCCCTTTCCGCTTTGGCGAATTTTGGAAGTGTTCCGAACGTAACCCAAGCAATCAAGAGTGGTCTGACATGGCTTACCACAACAATAAACGCCGGTGGCCTCGACCGGGCAACTCCCATCGGCCTCTATTTCGCTCGACTGTGGTATTACGAAGAGTTGTATCCGATTGTGTTTTCCCTTGAGGCCTTAGCACGGTGCCTTCGATTGCATAATGAACGGCAGTAAGGATGAATATGCCTTGCCCGGCTTTTACAATAGCCTATTGGAGTGGTAAGTCATAAACGAATTTTTTGGGAATGATCAACCAGAATGGGTGAAGATTTCGTCAGCGGCCAAGATCTCGGAACAGAACACCTGGGTTCGACTGAATCCATTAAAGTCGTCCCTCAGGAACGATCCTGCCGCGAACGAATTCGCCGTGAAGCGAGCCGCCTTACGGATCGAATGAACCACCGTGATCTGCTCACTCGCAGCCAAATTGAGGCCGCGGCGAAGGAGATCTTGGACGACCTCGGGCTGCCCCATTCCTACTTGGGGTGGACGATGGTGGCGGTCGGTTCGGCGTTTTGGCGACCGCAGGTGATGGCAGTCCCTTATAGCAGGCGGCTTCTGCTTCTGCCACACTGCATGAGGAATGCGAGTCTCTGTGCTGCCACTTACAACTCGGAAGGCTTGCAGTGTGTTTCGTGCGGCGGTTGCGCGCTGGGGTGGCTTCGGGAAGTTGCCCTGTCTCTAGGTTACCGCGTCATGATCGCGGAAGGCTCCCCGAGTGTCCTGAGACTCATTCTTTCTGGTGAAGCAGATGCCCTCCTCGGAGTGGCCTGTCTGAACTCGCTGGAGCGGTCACTGGAACGCATTTTGATGGCGGGGATTCCAAGTATGGCCGTCCCCCTCCTTGTCAGCGGATGTCGCGAGACTGTCGCTGATGAGGATTGGATTCTGGAAATGATTGAGACTCCTTACGTGAGTACGGGTCTTGTGGGTCGCTCGTACCTGCCGCTGATGCGACTGGCGACCCAGCTTGTGGAAAGTGAACTAGACACCCTGGCACCGCGAGCTTTTGCCGCCGACGCTCGACACCTTGATGAATCGAACGCCCTGTCGGTTACCGAGCAGATAGCCTATCAGTATGTTCAGGAAGGTGGAAAATATTACCGGCCGTTCATTTTGCTCAGCGTTTTCGATGCCCTGAACGGCGCCCAAATTGCCAATTCTATCGGGTTTCAAACACAGGATGGGGTTCCTGCTGCTGTCCGTCGTGTTGCCCTTGCGGTGGAAGTCTTCCACAAGGCATCCATCATCCACGACGACATCGAGGATAATGATTCGTACCGATATGGACGCCCGACGTTGCATGAGCGCTGGGGAGTCCCCGTGGCTCTCAACGTTGGCGATTACCTGATCGGGCTTGGGTACGCCCTTTTGGCACACACGCAGGTCGAGATGGGAAAGGAATGTGTGAGTGATCTTTTGAATCTGTTTTCCCAAGCTCACCGGAATCTATGCGCCGGACAAGGCGCCGAGCTGTGGCTGGTGAAAAGACCGCAATGTCCATTCACTGTGCCTGAGATTTTGCGGATTTACGCTTTAAAGACGGGAGCGGCCTTTGAAGTCGCTCTTCTTGCTGGTATGCGATTGGCTGGACCAATGCCGTCCTGGTGGAAATTGATTCGCCAGTTTGCGAGAGCATTTGGAATCGCTTTTCAAATCCAGAATGACTGTCAGGATTGGAAGGGACAGGAGCATAATAAACTCCGTCTTGGAACCGATGCCGTGGCCTTGCGGCCAACCGTGTTTTCTGCACTTGCGTGGCATGCAGCGCCGGGGGAATTTGCCACTCTGATAGAAGGATGCCAATCGACGGAACGATCACACCATGATGACATTGCGAAGCGATTTCAGGAGTTTTTTCAAAAACATGGTTTGTTCAAAACGGCGGAAGAGATGCTCAAACTGGAGCGCACACGGGCATTGGAAGCGGCCGAGAAAGTCCCGCATGACGAACTTCGCCTGTTCCTCCGTTATCTAACGGAATCTGCAATCAGACCCACTATAGAATGACAAGAAAGTCACTGACGATTCTTCCTTTTGAGCTTTAGCGAAACACGGCATCGAAGCTGCCAAGATTGACCACCCCACGGCAAGTTTTCTGAATAATCAGGCAAATCTCACCAGCAATCATGCGCACAAGCCTCGATCTCTTTTTTCATTTCGTGACTCGTTCCGCTCAATTGCCCGAGGAACTCCGACAACGCCACCGTAACTGGCTGGTCCGTCAGCAACGTCCCGATGGCGGATTTGCAGGACGAAGCGGCAACAGCAATCTATATTACACGGGTTTTGGAGCACGATTGTGTGCGGTTCTTTGGACGGAAACCAGAGACCCCTGGATGTGCATGATGCGCTTTCTCGTTTCGCAACTGGAAACGATCAACTCGATTGTCGATTTCGCCTCCGCAGCCACAGTTTACGCTTTGGTTCGTGTGTTAGTTGATGAGTCTCTTGCGCAGCAACTGACAGAACCTTTACGGCAACGGGGAGAACGACTCTTAGCCCATCTCAATCGGCCGGACGGCGGTTTTGCCAAATCGGAACACAGCGGATCAGGCAGTACCTATGCCACGTTTTTGGCGCTCAACACAATGAACCTCTTGGAAATCCCTCTCCGTGACGCGGAGAGAATAATAGCGTTCGTCTGTTCTCGACAACGTGATGACGGTGGTTTTGCCGAAGTGTCCCACGCGAATCAGGCAGCCACGAATCCCACCGCTGCGGCTGTGTCGATTCTGGCGGAGGTGAACGCGCTCGACAGGATCAATACTTCCAGGGTCATCGAGTACTTGCGTCGGATGCAACGATCTGACGGTGGTTTTGCCGCCGGGCCATTTGCGCCGGTGAGTGATCTCCTCAGTACGTGTGCCGCCCTAAGTGCCTTATGGATTCTCGACAATTCGAACGTCTCTCAGTTGGATGGACCACAAATTGAGGCGTTTGTGCAGGGCTTGGAGAACCTTGAAGGGGGGTTCAAAGGTTGTTCCCTCGACGACCAGCCCGATGTGGAATATACGTTCTACGGTCTGGCCACCCTCGCATTGCTTCGTCCTTGAACCGAGTTTCGGCGTTCCTCGTGCATCAGTCCAGAAGGACAACCGACAGCACGCTTGCCCAGCGAGGTTTGGCGAGTCATATCGATGTTGTGTTGACGATGTTTCCGAGGCTAGTCGCTTCGGATAACAGCGGTTTGTTAAGTGATTCCCCAAGAAGATCAGAGCACCCCTTGCCGGAACATTGTAGGGACAATTCATGAATTGCCCCTACCGGTAGGCGACGGATTCGCATTGGAAGTCGCGGTCCTGTCAGATGCTGCTGCAGTTGGCAGATAGACCTATTTAACCAGCCGGAGGTACGACCAACGAACCTCGCATGAGATAAGCGCTTAACTGATTGCCCGACTGCGCTACAATGAAAGCGGGTTAGTTCCTGTTGAGATGAGTCAGCAATTGTGTGGATTGCTATATCTCATCGTCAATAAGCAAAGGAGTTGAAGAACGATGGGGACAGTGGCCCAAAGGCCAGCGACACTCAAGGAACTCCGCGACAGTGGATGGCAATCGAAAACCGTCAAGGAAGAGTTGCGCGACAATTTTGTGCGCGCTCTTCAATCGGGTGAAGAGTTGTTCCCGGGCATCATTGGCTACGATGACACAGTCATTCCTGAGATCAGCCTCGCCATCCTCGCCGGTCATGATATGCTCTTCCTGGGTGAAAAGGGGCAGGCCAAGAGTCGGCTCATGCGGTTACTCGCCAGGTTTCTCGATCCCGTTGTTCCCTATCTCGATCTCCCTGATGTCCCTGTCCACGAGGACCCATATCGTCCCATCACACGTCGGGCGAAGGAGTTTTTGATGGACACACCGGAGGACAAAGTTCCCATCGCCTGGTGGCCCAGGGAATACCGCTATGCAGAGCGTCTCGCTCCGGGGACGAAATTTGCAGACATTATTGGTGAGATCGACCCGGCGAAACTGGCGAGAGGAACGAGCCTTTCGGCTGAGGAGGCTTTGTTCTTCGGACTCATTCCAAGAATGCATCGGGGTATTTTTGCTGTGAATGAGTTGCCCGAATTAGATGAGCTTGTTCAGGTGGGGCTTTTCAACATTCTTGAGGAACGGGATGTTCAAATCCGAGGGTATCCCATTAGGTTCGATCTTGATATTTTGATCCTCTTCTCCGCCAATCCTGCCACCTATAATCGGAGTGGCAAGGTCATCCCTCAATTGAAAGACCGAATTGGATCCGTCATCCACACTCATTATCCGCGCGATCGTGAGGTCGCCATTCAAATCACGGAACAGGAAGCCAAGATCGATTTGGATGGAGAATATCCCGTCGTCATTCCGTATTTCATGAAAGAAATCATCGAGCAGATCAGTGTTGTCGCCCGGAGATCGAAGTATGTCGATCAACAATCCGGCGTCAGCGCGCGGTTGAGCATCGCCAATTACCGCACGATGGTGGCCAGCGCCCGGCGGCGCGGGATCATCTTGGGAGAAAGACCCGCTGTACCTCGCATCAGCGACCTTGGCCACTTGAGTTCATCTTCCCTGGGCAAACTTGAACTCGATCTGATGGCTGGCCACCAAATGACAGAAAAGCAAGTCCTGGACGCTATCGTTGCGGAAGCGATTAAAGATGTTTTTCAGGAATACGTCCAGGAACACGGGCTGGCAGAGATTGCGGAGATTTTCGGCCGCGGAGTCAAAATTGAAGTTGGCGATATGTTGCCATCAGCCTATTACGCAGAGCGTCTGAAACGTGTACCACCGGCGTGGGAAAAAGCTTTCGAAATTAATGTGTCACAGGATGCGGCAGTCCGCGCCTCATGTGTTGAGTTCATTCTGGCAGGGTTATATGTGACGGATCGGATCTCGCGGGCAGAGTATCGCGGAAAGATCGTTTATGAGATCTCCTGAACACGGCGGCGTCATTCATGTTTATCAGAAATACAATCCCCTGCGGTTTCCCAGCCCAACGAAACCGCCGCCAGACCTCGCCTCTGCCGCCGTGAACCACATGCTAACCTTTGGGTCGCTACGCCAGTTGAGCGAGGAGGAACTGGCCCAGGCCATCGAACTTGACCCCAGTATGATTGCCGGGCTGGGGCCTTCGTTGGAATCACTGATGGAAATGCTCCGCCAACGGAAGGCTAAAATCCTTGCCACCTACGAGGTCGAGTCGGTGCACGCCCTGGCAGCGCGGCGTTACCGTGAACTGGGAAACGAGCTGAAACCGCCCCAGAAATTGGCCCGTCGTTACGAAAGGGCTTATCGCGAGGAACAGATCTTCGAATTGGAAAGACTGTGGTATTTGTGCGAAAACGAGAACAGCGAATTCGCCCGGAGAGTCCTTCATCTGGTGCAACGTTTGGGCGACAAATACCTGATTGACGAACTGGCAGCGAAATACCACTTCACAGGGCAACGTCCGATGACCATCCAGGAGGCTATCGAGATTAAGGACCTCCTCGAGACGATCGATCGGCTTCTGGAGCAACTTCAGGAGGCGTCCAAGAACGCCCGTCTGGCCGTCATCGATCTCGACGCCCTCCGCCGATTCGCGGAAGAAGAGGATGTGCAACGGCTCGAAGGTTTTATGAGACAGCTTGAAGATTTGATCCGACAGATGGCGGAGCAACAAGGTCTGGAATCAACAGAGGGAGGCTATCAACTTACACCCAAGGCTTATCGTTTGTTCCAGGGCCGGTTGCTGGAGAGAATCTTCAGTCAGCTTCAAGCAGCCCGCAGTGGGCGACATGCTGGCCCGGTCGTCGGAGAGGGAAACATCGAACTATCCCAAACCAAAGGATATGAGTTTGGGGACTCTCTGGCACACATGGACATCCCGGCAACAATGATCAACGCATTGATCCGCCAGGGACCAGGGCTTCCGGTTACCATCCAGACCGACGACATCGTCATCCACAAGACACGGAATGTCCCCAAATGTGCCACGGTGGCACTCCTGGATATGAGCGGTTCGATGCGCTACGGAGGTCTCTATGTCGATGTGAAACGAATGGGTTTGGCGCTGGATGGGCTGATTCGAAAGGAATACCCGGGGGATTATCTTGAGTTTGTCGAGATTTACACATTCGCCCGGCGCGTCCATCCCAGCGAGATCCCCACGTTAATGCCAAAGTCTGTCACGCTGTATGATCCCGTCGTCAGGCTTCGTGCTGACATGAGCGATCCAAGAATCACGGAGATGGACATCCCCTGGCATTTTACGAACATCCAACGAGGGCTGCATGTGGCGCGTCAGCTTCTCGCCCAGCAGGACACGCCGAATCGGCAAATTATTCTAATCACCGATGGTTTACCCACAGCCCATTTTGAGGACAACTACCTTTATCTCATGTATCCCCCCCATGACCGCACGGAAGAGGCGACTTTGCGCGAAGGTTTGCTCTGTGCCCGCGAGGGTATCGTCATCAACATCTTCCTCTTGCCCGGTTGGACGCAATCGCACGAAGACGTGCGGTTCGCTTACAATCTGGCTGAGAGCACTCGGGGGCGTGTCTTCTTTACAGCGGGAAAAGACCTGGACCGCTATGTCGTTTGGGACTATCTGGAACGCCGTCGGGATATTATCGGTTGACGTCTCCTCCCCGAGGATCGAACACTTCTCGTGGCCGTGTGATGGGCCTATACTCGAACAAAGCGTTCGTTCGGGCTGAAGCGCGGGCTATCGCAGGTTGCCGGTGAAAACGATGATTCGCAGCGACAAATGGATGATTTATGGCGCTTACGGATTCACGGGAGCTTGGATCGCCCGTGAGGCCGTCCGTCTTGGCCTTCAACCAATTCTGGCGGGAAGGAATCCTTCACGTCTCGATCAACTGGCTGACGAATTGGGAACGGAGCGTCGGGCATTTCCTTTGAATCAACCTGGCGCCATCCGAGAGGCCCTCAGGGATTGTCGTTTGGTACTCAATTGTGCCGGTCCTTTCTCGCAGACTGCCGACCCGATGGTCAGCGCTTGTCTTGAAACCGGGACAGCTTATCTTGATATCACAGGCGAGGTCGAAGTCCTTGAATCCATCGCCCAACGCCACGACTTGGCGGTTGATCGAGGCGTGCCGTTAATTCCAGCTGTTGGATTTGACGTTGTGCCAACAGACACGATGGCTGTGTTGTTGAAGCAATCTCTTCCTTCTGCGACTTCGCTGCAACTGGCGTTCACAGGCACAGGATCTCTCAGTTTCGGAACCACGCGGACGATCATCGAAGCATGTCAAAAAGGCGGTCGTGTCCGACAAAATGGGCAGATCGTTCCCGTGCCTCTGGGATGGAGAAGACGTCGCATTTCTTTTCGCTCGGGTCGCCGCTGGGCTATGACCGTCCCTTGGGGCGATGTGGCCACTGCGTGGTGCTCCACGGGGATCCCGGACATCGAGGTCTATCTGGCAATGCCGCTGTGGGCGATCATCGCCGTAAGATTCTTGTTTCCGAAAGGCCGTCGCCCCCTTATTCGACCTGATTTTCGACGCCTGGAACCGCTCTTGCGACGAACACTTGGGATGAAGCCGCCAGGGACGACGAAGGTCACCGTTGATCTTTGGGGTTGTGTGACCAACAGTCAGGGGCACACGAGGACGGCTACAATGCAAACCCCAGACGGATACCAACTGACAGTGCAGGCCACCATTGCATCGGTAAAAGTATTGCTAAACAAAGATTTTCCGGGCGGGTTCTTTACTCCAACACAGGCATTCGGCACGGACTTTGCGCTGCAGATCGAGGGCGTCGATTTTCGTTACGAGGAAACAGCGAATTGATAGTTTTTTCGTCTGGATAGGGCTGTCCGCCTCATAATCCTTCGTCGAACATGACCCGCCGAGCGTCAAAAACCGGACCTTCCACGCACACACGGCGATAATCCCATTGCTCGGCATCACCCTGGTTGCTTCGGATTTTTGCCACACAGCTATAGCACAACCCCAGCCCGCATGCCATGGGTGTTTCGAGGGAGACCAGACACTCGACATTCCTTTCGCGGCAAATGTCTGCAACCTTGGCCATCAAAGGTTCCGGACCACAGCAATAAACAACCTTGCCACCACTGCCGCTTGAATCCAATTCCTGTTCGAGCAAATCGCTTGCAAACCCGCGGTGCCCGATTGAGCCATCGTCACTGCTCAGAATAACTCGAACACCCGATTCTGAAAAACGAGTGATGTCAGACGGAACATAATCCCGACTTCGCACTCCGAAAAGAAGTTTCACGAGGCGAGCACGTCCCTCACCGCGATTCATCTTTCCATATTGGGCGACGCCGAGCGCCTCTTTCGCAACTGCGAGAAAGGGTGTGTATCCTATCCCACCAGCCACCATAATGAGTTCCTCGCTGCTCGGCGGCGGAAAACCGTTCCCCAGCGGCCCCCAGACCTCGAGATTCTCCCCTGCTCGCAAGGCTGCCAGGCGACGTGTCATCCGGCCGATGGCCGCGTAAGCGATTTCCACGCAAACGCTGTGGCCGTTATCATCCTGGGTAACGTCATACAAGGCAAACGCTCGTCCCAGAAGTGGGTCCGTCGTCTGCGGAAGCCGAACCATCACAAATTGACCGGGTGTAATCGCCTCAGCGATAGGAGGAGTGGATATTCGCAAACAGAAGGTGTCCCGCGCCACCTGCTGATTGGAAACAATCTCGCCACTTCCAAACCATATTTCAGTGTGACCTGGCTCTGTCAACAATCGCCAACCTGTTGCTTCACCCATCGTACGGCATTTCCTCAAACAACAGTGAATCGTGTCATTGGAGAGCACAAGCTGCCCTTAAAATGCTGCGACCCATCAGTCTTCTTGAGAATCTCTCCGAAGTCCCGCGACGCGGTACAATGTGTTTACCTCCGCTGGCGTCAACTTTCTTGCCTCACCCGGCTTCATCTTACCCAGACGAATCGGCCCCACAGCAATGCGTTTTAGGCGAAAGACCTTGTGCCCCACCCGGGCCATGATTCGCCGAATCTCGCGGTTCCTGCCCTCATTCAGCACCATCTCCAAAATCGTGCTATTCTTCTGCTTCCGACGAACCCGAACCTTCGCTACCCGGGCCACCCCTTCCGCCAAATGGATACCGCGCATGAGTTTCGCCAGAACCTCCCGAGTCGGTTCACCAGCAACTTGAACGATATAGGTCTTGGGAACGCCATATCGCGGATGGGTTAACCTCTCGGCAAGTGCCCCATCATTTGTCACGAGAATCAAACCTTCACTGTGAAGATCCAACCTGCCGACGGCGAACAGCCGGAGATCTTTTTCTGGCACGAGGTCGATAACTCGCGGTCGCCCTGACGGATCACGGTTTGTCGAGACAACACCGTCCGGTTTGTAAACTGCGTAATAGACGGGCGGCTCAAATTTGATCGGGACGCCGTCCACACAGATGCGTTGCCGCCTTGGATCCGCGCGGAACCCCAACTGGGTGATGACTTTCTTATCAACTTCCACACGTCCCATGCGGATTAATTCTTCACATTGCCGACGACTTCCGATGCCCGCAGCCGCGAGGATCTTTTGAAGACGCTCGCCTTGCGGTGGTGTCGGTTTGTCGGCAGGTTTACGTTTTGCCGCCATATCGTTGATCCCGTTCGTCCTTCACCCTTGTACACAGCAAGTTATTCGCATTTTGATCGGTTAACAGCAATCACTTGTGATTGTCTGCAGATTCCACTCTCAAAAAACCTTGAAGAAGATTAGCAGGAACCGCCTACCACAAGTCTGGAAACTACGCCCGAACCGACGCTTACAGCCAATCGACGATGACGTCCCACCGGAATGGAATGGCAGGCTATCGAATCGGCAGTCATTCCATCATTGTAGTCGTATTCCGATGGATGGGTATCCCAACGTGTGCGGAGGAGATTTTTGGCAGCAGACGGAGACCCGCAACAACAAGCGGATGCTCCACAAGCAGGTGACACAAGAAAAAGGATCTCTCACGCGATGTGGGAAGATGTGCGAAAAAGTCGAACAGGCCCAGCTGGCCAGAATTCAAGAAGGTTGGGAGATCGACCTTGCGATGCCTTTGCGTGATCACAACGCATTCGCGAGAAGAAATCACCGCCCCGCGTTTGGCCCCCATGGTGGATCAACTGGACAAGGGCGGGATCGAACCGCCGACACCTGGATTTTCAGACGCCCCGGGCCGGATTCGTAAGCGCTCGGTCCAATCACCACTTACGCCAATATACCCGCCTTTTTCCGCGTTTGCAAGCGGTTGCGAAGAAATGCGGTCTTTTCCAGGGTTTCGCAGTAGTGACCGGGCGCAAAAGTGGTAGACTACCACTTTGTTTCTGGCGTACAATTTCGACGTGATCGCGACGCTTCACTGGTAGTCAAGACTGACTTATGGGAGAGCACCAAGCGAAAAGTCGAAGAAGAATCACGAATAGGGTCTATGAGTTGGACCGAGAGACTTCGTTGGCGATACCGAGAATTGACCAAGCGGCTCGAACAGGTATGTGGCCACGTCTCGCAAAAGTGTGAAATCCAATTCACCAAGGAGATGACGCGATGACAGTAACGCCAATTCCAGTCCAATGCGCGTCGTGTAAGCATTATCGGGGGCTGAAACCGGTCGGCGAGTGGGAAACGCAGCAAGTCTGTGATGCGTTTCCCGATGGAATACCAGAGGAGTTACTTGTCGGCGATGTCGATCACCGCAAACCATACCCGGGAGACAATGGAATCCGATTCGAACCGGAAGAGGAGACAGATAAAGACAAAACAGATGGAAACAAAGCAGACGAGTCAGCCTAAGAAAAAGCCCTGGAGGATGTCGCGAAACGACACCACCTGATATTGCGGAGAGAGATGCTGTGACAGAAGATGTGGTGGTCAGTCCCCTGTGTGTTGGCTGCAGACACTTCAGGGGCTTTGACGTCTCACAGGATTCGTACACGTGCGCGGCGTTTCCACGGGGGATTCCAATCGAGATTCTGACGTGGAAGGTCGAACATAGAAGGCCCTATCCGGGGGATCACGGGATACTGTTTGAACGGAAAAGGGAGACCGATAAAGACAAAGCAGGTGGAAACGAAACAAGCGAGTCAGCCTAAGGAACGGACGCCGAATGAGGCGATGATCCAGCTGGCCATTGCACGGCTCCAGCACTTGGCCGAAGACGCCGAGCGGTCAGCCTTCACGGGAACGATCTCCGTCCAGATTTGCTACGAGAGCGGGCGGGCCGTGACCATCCACAGGCGTTACGAAGGACGCGACAAGGTGTGAAAACAACGGCATGTCTGTTTCGTCGCACAGAATGGCCCAGAATCGCCTCGCGATGGTCATCGAGACTAACAAGCCTTGTACGTCAACCCCCTTCAGAATAGGCCAGTTTCGGGTGTTGCGCACAAAAAACCCCACCCCAAGCCTTTGGCCCAGGGCGGGGCGGAGTCGAAAGTATGGACCGACGCTACCCGGTCACACTCTCAGCCTTTGATGCCGGCTCCACGATCTGTTCGACGATCACCAAGCAGGGACCGTTATGGTCACAGTGTTTACAGTCGGGTTTTTGACCTTCACGCACAACACACAATCGCTCAACGATGTCCGGTTTCCGGCCAACAAGCTTTTCCAGCCGACGTAAGGTGTCACGAATTCGCCGCATGGGGTAGCCTCTCTTCTAATGCCTCAATTCGTTCTAACAGGTCGATTTCCACCGGTGGGCCAAAAATCCGATTCAGCACCTCGCGGGCCGCCGATACGTCCCCACCCTTGGCCCGCACAACCAGGCCGCCAACGATTTCCTGGATATCCTCGCGGGTCACAGTCTCCAGTAAGGCGTGCCGCAGTTCAACCGCGGTGTACCGCTTCTTCGGTCTTCCAGGGCCGCCGGGGCAGCCTTTCGTGAATCGTCCACGTGGATCACGTCCGCCCATTTCCTCACCGCAATCAAACCGATGAAACCGCAGTCGGGATGAATCGAGCCATGGCGACTTCCAGTTCCCGCTCGATCATCGCAGTGACGATAGCCGGGGCACGCGCATACTCGTCGGCCAGTGTGCGGATGTCTTCCAATTGAGCCAGAAGCATTTGCGCGTTAGGAGCAAGCCTAGCCGGTTCAGCCAAGGCAGCGTACAGCGGATCGGTATCGCGTCCCGGGACCGTCAGTCCCAAAACGTCGGCCACTTTCTGGACGTTCTCCCGCACCACCACATCCAACTCACTCCGCAACCGGTCGTATTCTCGCCGCCGGGCTTGTTCGCATTCCCCGGCCAGTTGGCGATACTCGGCCAGTAGGTTTTTGGCTTTCGTTAGGAAGTCCAGGGTTCTGCGTTCCAACTTTTCGATTCCCGCCAACGTTGGACGTTCCGTCACCTCATCCTTGAGCCGCCGGATGTCGCCCTCCACGGATTGCAGGTGGGCTAGTTCGCTATTCCATCCATCGACCCGGCTCCGCAATTCATCGGGGAGCCACTTGGGGACGCTTAACGGGCTAAGACGTGACAGGATCATCGGGGCGCCCTCCACGTGCTGATGAGTTTCTCAAGACGGGTTTCAGTCTCGTATCCAGGCCGACGCCAAGCCGGGACAGATTTCGCGCCCTTTTGTCGCACCTCGCGGAGTGATTGCAGTTCGCCATCCGTGACGGTGCGATAGTCGGCCTCGCTCATCCCTTGAACGTCAGAATCCGTCAGCTCCTTCCCGCAACATCGGCACACAAAGACAAGTCGCATCGCGCTGACTCCGTTACTTTGGTTTAACCTTCCGTTTTCCAACCGTATTGTATCCGATGTTCGGGTGTATATCAAGCAATAAGCCACACATTCTGCTTAAGCAAAACGTTAGCAAGTGGTTAAGCAAACCTCAAGCAAACCATGTTGCACCACGTCGGGACGCGCCGGACTGGCCTTTTCTCCAGGCACGATGCGATTGGCCTTCAAATCGTGAACAGTGCCATGCGCGGAAACCCTGGAAAAGACCGCATTTTTGTTTTTTGCTGGATCACTTCGCGGAAAAACAGGTGCAACCCGGAGTGCAACCAAAATCGATGACGCATTGAAATGCCGGTTTGTAGGCCACCGCTGAAAGGTGAGCAGCGGATACAGTGTCCATCGCCTTCGGTCACATCCGCCTATCGATCACGATCGCAAAGTCGATGTCACGTTCTCGTCACGCTGATGTCACGCTGAATCGAAACCTTTCAAAAAGGTTTGCTGTAAGGTTGCAGGAAACCTTTCGGGGAGGCTATTCCCATGCGGATGGGATCGGGATGGGGTCAGAATGGGATCACGGTATCCCGTGGACGCCACCGGTACTGTGCAGCGAGTCGCTCCCCGCGATCTCCCGGTTGTACAAGCTCCAGGATTTCCAATCGCGCTAGTGTCTTCAACCAACGGCTAGCGGTCATGTGATCAGCCCCCACGCACTTCGCCGCCAACCTGCAGCTCAAAAAGAACGTACCGCCTGGATCGAGCCTTTGCAGCTCCCGGCAGAGAGCCACCAAGAGCCTCAGGCGGGGATCGTCAAACATGTTGGCCTCCGGCGGGGGCGGGGCCTTCCTCGCACGCGCCAGTGCGATTTCTATCGGACTTTCCCCGTGGCGAAACCTCACCTTCTCCCATCCGTCCAGGAAGTCGGCCAGCGTTTCCTCGAAGCCCTTCGTTCGGATCACCGGCAGGGATAATCGATGCCATTCGCGAATAATCGGCAACAGGTCCATGGCGTCCGCGTTCGCGATGCCCGGAATGCCCTTCAGTCGCCGCACTAGCTCGAAGATCGCCCGGTGGCGTTGTCCGGGGCCGGTGGGCAGGGTCTCGCGGATAGCAGCCTCGATCACGGCATCCAAGCCGTTTGATTCGCGAAGCGAGAAGCCACCGCCTGAATCTCCTGCGTTTTCTCTTGTGTTATCTCCTGTGTTAAATAATGCGTTCTCTGCGCTCTCTGTGTAACACACACTCTCTGCGCTCTCTCTGTAACATGAATTAGATAAATATTGCAACCAAGTTTCTGGCAAAAATGGCGGCGGCGCGTCGTTTGGCGGTGGTTGCCAAGTGTAAACGATTCCCGACGGGTGCACGCTTGGTGGGGCCACCACGTATCCCCCATCGGACTTGATGTCGATGACGCCCTCGATTTTGCGGCTTGCGATGGGGGAATCGATTGAAAAGTAGCCATGCCAACCCCGGGCCGTTTTCACGCGCGGGCCTCGCGGGAGTTGGCCCAATCTCGTGGACAGATCGCGGAGTTTGGCCAGTGCTTCCTCGCCGTCCGCATCGATGACGACAAGCCGCGAGAGCACGCCCGTCCGGATGCCGATGTTCGCCCGCGGCCAACGTCGCCACCACTCCCGGATCGTGGCGGGGTCGGTACTCGCATCATAGAACCCGTGATCAGTCAACGGGGCTTTGTCGCGGGGAACCAGCGGAAAGACGTGCCAACCGCGGGATGCGTATTGAATCGCCTCTGTGCCCAGCGTAGAATCCATGCGAGACTCCTTTATTTGGCGACGGTGTGACCTCGCGCGGCAACCGTCGCCTTTTTTCTCGCCCGATCAAATCCCTTCTGCGGCTAGTTCCTCAACTGCCCGCTCCGAGTCACGGCACCGTTTCGCATACGTGCGGGGTGATTTGACATCGTCACGCTGCCCTTCCAGTTGGCGGAAGAATCGTTGCAGGGCCTCGATGGTGGTCACCCGCGTGCCGCCACATTGCACAGTCTCCAGCCGCACGCCGTGCAGCCCGTGCGTGGCCCACCGATAGAGCGTCGCGACGTGGACTTTCTGCCCTCTTCTTCGCCGGGGAAGCAGCTCGACGGCCTCGCGGAACGAGATGAGTTTTTCTTTGGTTAAATCGATCGCCATACAAACCTCCATTAACAAGCAATCCTTCCATTTGCGATTGTAGGCGATCCACTACGTTTGTCAGGGACTATTTGGGGACCAAATAGGGACCAATTGGGGACCAATTGGGGACCGAATGGGGACGCAAAGGGGCTTGCAGGGCGGAGGGGAATCAGAGAGAAAGGCAGAAAAGAGCAAAGATCAGGGAGCAAAGCTAGGAATTAGGTCAGTCGGGAAGAAGGTGCTTGGGCGGTCGATCGGGACGATAAAAGCCCACCGTCCATTTATGGGCGACGAGCCCGTATTCCATCAATTCCCGTAAGCCGCCCGCTTTATACAGCCGACGGGCCTCGATTCTTAGCCACTCGGCCAAAGCCTCTTTCTTGAGCGCGCGCCCGTCAAGAGCCTTGAGAATCTCTTTTTGGAGGGGTGTTAAGACGAGTTGTGACTTGTCTTGTTGCGATTGCAGTTGGACACAACGCAGCTCACACTCAATCGCGTCTATCTCATAGTAATTGGGGGTCACCAGATTCAAGACCTCGTTGCGTCGATCTTCCGGTACCTCGTCAAAGCGAAACTCTTGGAAGTCTGGCATGCTCCACAGAGCGTACTGAGCAAGCCGCAAGACAGCTTCAATTGGATCCCGAAAGTGTCGCCGTCCGACCACAATTTTCTGCGGCTCGACCGCCGCCGGTTCGTAGCGCGACTGTGCCAGTTCCAATTTCTGACGAATAGCCTCTACAAGATTGGTCAGTCTTTCCCGTCTAGATTGTTCGCCCACATTGCAACTCGGATACAGCCAGAAACGCAGCATCCTTATTCCGTGGGTCAGGTCTAGACAAAGTTTTGTCAGCTCAGGGTAGCCGTCATAGCCAATTTGTTTAGACGCGGAAAAGTTTGTGGATTCGCTCATATGTCACCCAATTTGTCGCGCGACCTCGCGGGCCAGGGATAGGTTCTTTTCGGCGTAGACCTCGCTGATCAGCATGTTTCGATGTCCAAGGACAGCCTGGACGGCCTCCAGGCCGAACAGTTTGCGAATTTCCGTCGCCGCCGTGTGGCGGAGTTGATTGGGCGTCCAGTAGGGAATCTGCGGGGCATCCTTGGCATCGCCGCCGTTGGCGACGTGTTGGCGGAGTCGTTCCCGATTGGCCTTGGCCACCGCCCGCCGGATGGCGTAGTAGTAGGCGTGGGTTGTGTACGCCTCGCCGGGTTTTTTCTTCGGTCGGCGTTTGCGATTGGAGCCGGGCCGGTTGCCGCAACTGAGCGGGGTTTTCCTCAGGCGATGACGGATGATGAGCCGCTTTTTCTCGCTCTCCGCGGGAACGAAACAGAACGAATCCTTTGGCCTCAGCAGGTATGGGCGAAGAATTTCCTGGGCCTTTGGACCGATGAAGATGACCCGCTGATGGTCCCGATATTCCGTTTTGTGATGCTGCGGGATGTAGACCCACACCGGGCCGGACGTATCGATGTCGCAAGGCCGCATGGCGCAGACTTCAGCGGGGCGTGCTCCGATGAGGCGGTGGAGGCGGACCATATCGGCCACCACCGGGGGCAGGTAGGGGAGCGTGGCTTCGATCACCTCATCGGGGACGGGCCGGACGGGAGGGCGTTCGGGGGCCGGGGAGCGTCCCTTACGGAGGCCGGGAACGGTCTGGATCGCCCGATAAACGGTCTCAGGGACCAGTTGCTGGGCGACGCCCCATTTGAAGATGCGTTTGATCTGGTCAACGATATGGTTGCAGTATCGCCGACAGCGGCCGGATGCGGCCAGTTTCTGCTGAATCGCCTGGAGGGCGAGGGGACCGAAGTCTTTGGCGAGGGTGTGGGCGTAGGTGTCCTTCAGCGTGCGGATGGCGACTTTGACCCGGTCCAGGGAACCGGTGGGCTTGCCGTCCACCGTGTAGTAGCTCTTGGCGAAGCGCCAGTAGCGAAGACAGAGTTCTGCGATGGTAAGATCACATCGCGTCGCTGGGACCATCCGACCCGCCGCAAGCCACTCTGCGATGACCCGATCGTACTCCGCGCGACTTTCGACGGTCCCGTACCTACCCAGATAAAAGTCTTTCCCGTCAATTCTGACCACCGCCTGCCCGCTCGGCCTATGAAGCCGATACGCCGGAATCCGGTCACGTTGCGCCATGCGTGCACCCTCAATTCCGAAAAGTGGTAGTCTACCACTTTTTTTGGAACCGAACGCCGCACGGCCGACCGCCGGCCGGTATCCGTAACCCATGGATTCAGCGTCACTTACGCACAGTGGACAGGGGCGGGATCGAACCGCCGACACCTGGATTTTCAGTCCAGTCGACTTGACAGCGGTCGGTATTGGTTGTAACGACAGAAGCGAAAAACGGGCATTGATCGCCACGCACCCCATAACACTCCAGGGGGGAGTCACGGCAAACCGGCTTGACAAGCGTTAGGGTCTGTGCGGAAGATTGTGCACGTGATCGGGATCAAACGGGGAAGATCGAAGATCGACCTAGGTCTTTACCAGCACAAGTACTTTCAATTCCCGCCAATTCTGTTCCATCCCGGAGCTCCCGAACTGTGATTCCGCTTATGGCATGGATGGACTGCGCGA
>JGI12104J13512_1000084_pt1 | contig 94890 bp, 70 predicted proteins | sample TerdegcTABiofilm_FD_13512 | JGI IMG/M metagenome (IMG submission 13512)
ATCAGCCTGGGTTTGAACTGGTCGCCGCACCCCAATTTCCGGATGCGTCCCGAGGTCCGCTGGGACTGGTTTGATGAACGGCGACCGGTGGCCCTCTATCCTTATGATGCCGGTGATCGCGACGATCAGTTCCTCTTCGGTTGCGATTTCATCCTGACGTTCTGAGCTTCTTGGAAGAGTAGCATCGATCCAGGTTCGCATCGCAATTGGATCGCGAGCTTCCAACGCAGATGTTCCGCCCAGTCGTAGGGGCAATTCATGAATTGCCCCTGTGATTTTTGCACAGTGCCCCGAGTTTCTCGTGAAGTCATTTAATGAGGAATGGGTCTTCGCCGCCTCGATTGATGGAAATCAAATAGGCCGGGTGTTGACTAGCGAACAGGGATTCTCCATTCCCAGGCGACTTGTCGGTAATCACGGCGCGTGTTACGATAGGCCGAGAGTCAGGGATAACTGGAGAGTCCTATGAAGCTGATCATCGCCATCATCCAGCCGCATCGGTTGGAAGCCGTCAAACAGGCCTTGGCCGAGGTCGAAGTCTTTCGCTTGACCGTCATGGACGTCCAGGGTTTCGGACGGGAACGCGGTCACGCGGAGGCCTTTCGCGGCCGCGAGTTCACCGTGAACTTGACGCGCAAAGTTCAACTGATGATCGCTGTGAACGATCATTTTCTCGAGCCAACAATTGACGCCATCATCAAGGGCGCCAGAACCGGACCGCAGGGGCAGGTGGGAGATGGCAAGATCTTCGTGTTGCCGCTGGAAGACTGCATTCGCATCCGAACTGGTGAACGAGGCGGCGAAGCCATTTGATACTTTCACCGCCTCGACCGCACCACCAGTCAGCTTTCTCTTAGAGTGACGGAGTCACTTAAGTCTGGGGAGGTTCTCTGCCGGTTGCAGATCTTTGTCAAGAATCAGTGTTTCTTGACTGAAACCGACACCCCCGATCCTTCCATATGCAGGAAAACGGTTTCGTAGTCTGGCGTCGAAGTAATAGCCTTCACGAATCGAGGATCGGCCGACCGAGGCGTCATGTTATGGGCGATAACGACACCACCGGGCCGAACGAGGGGTGACAGCTTTTCAAAGTAATCAATATATCCGGGCTTGTCGGCATCCAGGAAAAGCACATCAATAGGCTCTTTCAGCTGCTTCACCGTCTCATGGGCATCGCCGAGGACAATCGTGACGATATCGCTCACCCCTGCCCTTTCAAAGTTTTTCTTGGCCTGTGCGGCACGTGCCTCGTTGATTTCGAAGGTCGTCAGTTTACCACCCGTCTTTTTCAAGACGAGCGAAAACCACAGGCCGGAATACCCCACCGAGGTACCGATCTCAACGACATTCTTCGCACCGACTGCCTCCGTCCAGGCCCTCAGGAGGCGGCCATCTTCTTCGGGAACGATCATATTACCCCCACGTTGATTGGCCCCGACGTCAGCAATGACCTCCAGAATCTGCTTCTCAACATCGTCCTTGGGCAACGTCTTCACCTCGAAGCCCGGAACAATCCCAGGCCGACCGGGTGGTGGCATCCGTCCTGGTGGTTGGGCAGACGCGAGCGAAAAAGACAAGATTGCAAGGATCATTGATAGTCCGAGCATACGATGCATACACCGTTCTCCTTTTGCAAGACCTCGACCGACCCATCAGTCAACATTTCTTCACAAAAAACGCGCAAGAGGTTCCGGGGAGACATCTTACCTCTTTTCGCCACCACTTTTCCTCCGGAAAATGACCGTTTGGTAGTTGATGGCCGTACCATTATAAACCGCCGTGGTATCAAGAAGGACCGCGTCCATACCGCCGAGGTTATATCCATGCGTGCTGATTATGACTGTGAAAGTCTGAGCCATGACCCCATTCATGGGTATATACCTTTCGTATCACGGAGGGGGATTTCGGTTAATGAAGTCTCGGAGCAGGACATCATCGATCATCCCTGGGTCCAGCGGTTGCGGCAAATCCACCAGTTGCAAACCGCCTGGTGGGTATTTCCCTCGGCGACTCACACGAGATTTCAGCACGTGCTGGGGGTTATGCATCTGGCCGGACGGATTGCAAACGACCTTTATACAACTCTGGTTAACAGTGATCCGAACTCACCAAGCCGAGGGTATGTTGTCTCGTTGATGCGGGTGGCCGGGCTTCTCCATGACGTAGGGCATGGACCATTCGGACATTTTTTTGATCAGTTCTATTTGGCTCGGTATCACCTCAACCACGAGTTGCTCGGGGCGGAAATTATCCGTCGGGAGCTGGCTCCTCTCATTCGCCGGATTCGGCGAAACCCTTTTGCCCAGCTTGAGTCCCACGAAGAACTCGATCCCGAACAGGTGTGTTTTCTTATCATGCGTCCAAAGGGAGCTTCCGATCGCACGGCTCCACTGTGGTTAAGACTTCTTCGGGGTCTGTTCAGTGGGATTTACACTGTTGACAACATGGATTTCGTCCTGCGGGATGCGTACATGTCAGGATACAGCCAGAAGGCCTTCGACTTGGAACGCCTCATTCATTACAGCTTCTTCACGCCCCACGGTGTGACAATTCATGAACGGGGGTTGTCTGCTTTAGTGCGGTTTATCACCGTCCGGGCGGAGTTGTTTCGATCCATTTATTTCCACAGGACAGTTCGTTCGATCGACCTTTCGCTTCAGGACTTGTTTCAGGAGAGTGCTGAGCTTCTGTTTCCCGGAGATCCCCTCCTTTTCCTGGGAGAATACCAACGGTTTACGGACTGGTCATTACTGGTGGACGTCGAACGTTGGGCCGATTCCTCCGATGAACGGAAAGCGGCCCTGGGGCTTCAGTGGCGAGAATGGTTGGCCAGGAAAATCCGCTGGAAAATGGTGTGCGAACGGACGATCTTTTTCGGCCCGGGTAAAGCAGAAGAAATGAGTGTCTTCAGTGACGAACACCTCTTTGAGGAAGCAGTGCGTCGCAGACTGCCTCCGGATCTTCGAGAAATCCCACTTCGCTTTGATCCGCCGCGGCATGTTCACCGTCCGGGGACACGTGCCCCTGCAGCCGGGCAGAACTTCTTGTATGATCCCGCACAAAACGCAGTCCGCAGCCTTGACGCGAGGGAACTCTACCGACAGATTCCCTTAAGTTACCGAATTTGTCGCGTGTATGCCCTTAGTAAGGACCATGCATCGGAAATTGCTGCGGCCATGGATAGTTTGCTGAGCGAGGATCTTGTGGATGATGTGACGAATATGTAAGCGAATCTGCAGAATACGGTGTTTTTTGCACACGATAGGAAGGTGGTTTCATATGTCAGTGTCTGATCCTTACGTCATGTACGATAATCCACTGGTCGGGCGGTATGCATCGCAGGAAATGAGCGAGCTTTTCGGGCCTCGTCGTCGAATCGAGACCTGGCGCCGACTGTGGGTCATTCTGGCAGAGTCTGAGGCCGCGCTCGGTTTGCCAATCACTGAGCAGCAGATCGCCGAGATGAAGGCTCAGATCGCCAACATCGACTGGGAGAAAGCGGCTGAATACGAGAGACGATTCCGCCATGACGTGATGGCCCATGTCCATGCCTTTGGCGATGTCTGCCCTTCGGCGCGTGGGATTATCCATTTGGGGGCGACAAGTTGTTACGTGACCGACAATACGGACCTTATCCTGATCCGTGAGGGTCTGAAGATGCTGGCGGCTCGACTTGCCGCGGCGATTGACCGGTTGGGAACGTTTGCGGCACAATATCGCGACTTACCCTGTCTGAGTTTCACCCATTTCCAGCCCGCGCAGCCAACAACGGTTGGAAGGCGTGCCTGTCTCTGGGCGTATGATTTTGTTCTGGATCTCCAGGAAGTTGAGTATCGGCTCAGTCAGTTGAAAGCCCGCGGGGTCCAGGGGACGACGGGAACGCAGGCCAGCTTTCTGTCACTCTTTCAGGGTGATCATGAAAAGGTCAAAAAGCTCAATCGGATGGTGTGTGAAAAGATGGGTTTCCCGGGCAGTTACACCCTGACGGGCCAGACGTATTCGCGGAAGATCGATGCCCAAATCCTGGCAACACTGGCGCAGATTGCAGCCACGGCCCACAAAGTTGCCACAGATATTCGTCTCCTAGCTCATCGTAAGGAGATTGAAGAACCGTTTGAGAAGGAACAAATTGGCTCTTCAGCCATGGCTTACAAGCGAAACCCCATGCGGAGCGAGCGTATTTGTGGTCTCGCCCGATATGTCATGAGTCTTGAGGCAAATACCACCATGACTCACAGCGTCCAATGGTTCGAGCGAACACTGGATGATAGCGCAAACCGGCGGCTTGTGATCCCGCAGGCGTTTCTTGCAGTCGATGCAATTCTTATCCTGTGTTGCAACGTCTTCTCCGGATTGGTCGTTTATCCCAACGTGGTTAAGAAACATCTTCTGGCAGAACTGCCGTTCATGATGACAGAAGACATTCTGATGGCAGCCGTTCAGACGGGTGGAGACCGTCAAGAACTGCATGAGCATATTCGCCGGCACAGCCACGATGTTGCCAAGAGGATCAAGGAGGAAGGCGGTGATAACGATTTGTTAGAACGGCTAAAAGCCGATCCGGCCTTCGCCGGTGTCAATTTTGAAAACGTGGCTGATCCTTCGAAATACGTGGGACGTTCAAGAGAGCAAGTTGATGAGTTCATCCGCGATGTGATTGAACCGATTCGTCAGCGGTATCCCCAAAGAAAAGACATCGTCGCGGACGTGCAGGTGTAGCCTGTCAACCGCACCCTGGAACGCTGTCTGGATTGAAAAGGGGTAACCGGGCTGGGTTATCCTTTTTGCCTCGATTCCCCCAATTTGTTTTTCAAAAACCTGGCCCTTTCTACATTCTGGTCAGCACTGTCCATCTCCATGCCCATGACTTTCTGAAGATGGGCAGGTTGCGTGTACAGGAAAAGCTCGTTGAGCAGCGAAATCGACACATCCTGGATCAGGCCGAGATGAATGCCCATGCGGACGAGCGATAAGCACTCGAGCGTTTCCTGTGCGGAGATGATTTGTGCTGTTTTCAGGACTCCGTACGCCCGGCTGATACGATCGTGAACGCGCTGACTTCCTTCGTCGAGCAGAAACTGACGAGCTTTCTTTTCGGCGCCGACGATCGCCGGCACCACATCCAGCATTTTCCGAATAAGCTCTTCCTCACTGCGTCCCAAGGTTACCTGATTACTGACCTGGTAAAAATCCCCCATGGCCTGGGAACCTTCGCCGTAAAGTCCCCGTACGACCAATTCCAGTTTTTCAAGGCTCCGAAAAATCTGGTCAATCTGCTTAACGATCACAGAGGCGGGCAAGTGAAGCATGACACTGACCCGCATGCCTGTACCGACATTTGTGGGACACGCGGTCAAAAAGCCCCATTCCTGGTCGTATGCAAAAACCAAATTGCGGCCGAGGTACTCATCCAACTCGTTAATCAGTGCCCAGGTTGGTTCAGGTTCAAAGCCGCTTTGCATGGCCTGAATGCGAAGATGATCTTCCTCATTCACCATGATACTGAATCGCTCGGCATGGTCGATGAAGACTGCCCGAGGCCCCTGCCCTTCCGCCAATTCGCGGCTAATCAAGTGCCTTTCCACGAGGAACTGGCGGTCCAGGTCGGAGAGGTCTTCCATGGGGACATACAGCAGTTGCTCTGCGAAAGGACTTGCTGTAACCACGTCTCTGACGCGATCGAGAATCTGACGTCGTTCTGTTTCGCTGGCAATACTGGTGAAGGGGAATTCTGCCAAGTTGCGAGCGAGTCGAATTCGGGTGGAGATAACGATGTCGTTATCCCGACCCTTACCCTGAAGCCATATCCCGCAACCCTGCATCAAATCATCGACGGTCAACATCATGCCTCTCGTGCTTTTCCGATCAATTCTTGTTCGACTTGCAATCAGTGTTTCCCAGCATCACTTGATTTCATGATTTGCGTCGGTAGGCGTTCGTTATTCGTGGCAGGACGCCCACCGTTTCCTGTAACACATCCCACAGTTTTCAGGAGCTTTCGCCCGATTCTATCCGGCGGATCTCATCCCGTAATTGTGAAGCCCGTTCGTATTCCTCGTTTTCCACAGCCTCACGCATTTCCCGTCGAAGACGAATCAACTCCGTACGCAATTGCGAGGCCTGCGGACCATTGGGAGATACCTTGCCCTTGTGATGGGTGTCTCCGTGAATATTTGCGAGGAGCACCTCCAACTGTTCACGGAACACTTTGTAATCGTGCGGGCAACCTAATCGACCTTGATTTCGGAACTTGTAAAAAGTGATGCCACAGTAGGGACAGGACTGCTGGTCAAGCCGTTTCATCTCTTCCGCGGCTTGACCAACAATCATGTGCTTCGCCAAATGCTGGGCCATTTGTTCCGCAACCTGCGTCATCTCCACGGAAGGTTCGCTGCCACGTCCCAGATATTCCTGGGCGTGCTGTTCACACAGGTGAACTTCCACCGGCGCAGGGCCGGTCAATTCTGTGATGTGGTACGTCGCCGGACGATCACATTTCTGACACTTCATGGGATAACCCTTTAATAAAGACAGCGACGTCTTTTCAGACACCGCTGCACAATTGTCGAAAGACCATGTTTCAGCAAACAATAGACCACCTGGCACGCAGCCAGGCAACGTTCGCCTTCCTGCGGAAACAGGCAATTCACTTGGATTCTAACGCGCCTTGGAACTGTGTCAACATCGGCGCGGATTCTGTTTGACTTGTGTTCGTGACGGAACTGCGTCGAGTCACGGTCTGCTTCTCGACCGCCCGAGCAATTAAACCAAAGCGATGTTGTCCCAGTCGTAATGAAGGGGTATGATGGGTTGTCGGTATCCGGTAGATGGGGACTGCGCCAGCCTTTCGCTCTAAACCAAGCCGTTTTAGTGATACAAGACTGCCTATGACCAAACCTGAGGCAACGCCTGCGCCCGCAGAAAGCTCGAAGTCTGTTATCTCCTCAGCGACAAGCAGCGACGTCTTGCGATTGACCGAAAATGTAAAACTGCTGATTGAACACGCCGTTCAAGTGGCCAAGGCGACTAAGGCAGCGGGGATTGCCATACTCTGGTCGGGGAAGGCGGAATGGGCCAGACTGCGAAATCTGGTCCAGGAACAGCGAATGATCGTTGTCGTTGATACCGAAAACCAGGCTACAGGTCCCCGGGAGGCCGGGTTATCGACGATCGTTCTCAATATGCCGGCCGCTTCCCCAATGGAGCGGCTTTCACAAACCCTTGTCGAATGTGTGAGCGAAGAGCTGGCTTCCGTCACAAATGACCTCGTTGTCATTTACGGTGTTTTTGATCCAGGGACTCTGGACTCACTCGGTGTTTTTAGGCTCTCGGACTATCTGGGACGACTCACCATCAGAGAACTTCGACAACTACAAACGGAAATCCCCATTGAAACGCTGAAGACTGTGATCAACCTGGCGATCGAGATTGGCCGAGAGGGCCGCGAAGGCAAACCTGTGGGGACCATGTTTGTGATCGGTGATACGCGGAAGGTCTTGGCCCACACACGTCCCCTGGGTTTTGATCCGGTCCGGGGCTATAGCAAGCGGGAAAGAAATCTGTTCGACCCGCGTGTCCGTGAGGGAATCAAGGAAATCGCACAGTTGGATGGGGCGTTCATCATCAATAAGGAGGGGGAAGTCACGGCTGCCTGTCGTCACATCGACTGTTCTGCGGACGGAATCAATCTGAGCAAAGGATTGGGGTCTCGACATTGGGCAGCAGCAGCCATCACGCGCCGTACTAAGGCCATCGCCGTTTGTGTGAGTGAGTCGAGTGGAACAGTTCGAGTGTTTCAGAATGGCGAAGCGCGGATGCGAATCGAGCCGGAAATGAAACGGCCCGTTGTGTGGAAAGAATCAGATTTCGACGGCGTGATCCATCTTGACGAGCGACGCTGAAAAAGACGGCCCCTTCTTCTTTTCAAGATCGTGGGAGTGGTTACGCCAGAAGAGGGGCATCGCGATCAATTCCGAGGTCTTTCAATAACCAGAGAAACCTCGAATCGCTGGTGTCTCTCCTGGACCTGAAAAACCGGGGCGGGGCGAATCCACACGTAGCTGTGTGTTTCGCCTCGGGAACCTTCTTCAGGAACGACGAACAGATACACGCTGGGGTTGTTTGTGGGTCGGTAAACAAACCCGTAGTAACTGCTGAGGAACGCCAGAAGCCGATTGGGTGTGCCTGTGGTCCCTTCGAAAGTGATCCTCTGGACTTCCCTGGCTGCATTAAAGTAGTATGTCACGGTTCCGGCCAGATCATCTTCCGCAATCCCCGTCACTAGGGGAACGCGATACCCCTGTAATTGGATAGCGGATAGACTCGCGGTAACCCTTGGCCAGCGCGTGACAATCCAGTCAGGTGTGATATCAAAACGAAACACCTCCGCAAAATCAACAGGGGGAAGTTCAATTCCGTCAGTTCCGGTGGTCCCTCCGCCGGTCTTGTCCTGGGGAACGGTCGCCGGCTTGATGCCGAGTGCGACGATGATCGATTCTCCAGAAAGGACACGGGCAACCCCGTCGGCAAGCCATCCGGACCCGGAAAGCAGCAACACCGGCGAAAGAATGGCGCCAAGTGCCACCACGGCAAAAACGATTTGATTCAGAATGGGAGGTGGGGGAAGTGGCGGCTTCTGCTGATCTTGCTTCTGGTCGTTGTCGCCCATAGGTTTTCACGTCCAATCGAAGGACACAGAGTAAGGATTCTGTCCCTTCCATTGGCTTCGGGTGAAACCCAATGCGGGCTAGAAAAACGCTCAGTGGGCCGTTAGCTTCGCTCAATTCGCTAGGGTTGATGTGCCAGTTGTGACAAGAAAAGGGGATATCGTCCGCAACATTCGGCTCACTGAAAACTGTTATCGCCCGAACTCTCTGCCTAGCTATTATGGAGACGATGGCGTTCCCCAATACGGGGGATAAATCCACCAGGGTGGTACAGGCAGACGTCCGAGGGCGAAAGGATTGATCCACGACTGGAATGGTAACGTCCATGGCCCTTGAGGATTACCCCACGGACCGAATGGTGTCGCACCCTCCCGGAATGGGTATTCCCACTCTTCGTATGGCCGGATGTACGCGCCCAACCCCCACGTTTTCACGACGTGGAGATGATCGTAGCTTTCAGCGGACCGAATGGTGCTCTTTGTATGTCGGTATCCGCTGACCACGTAATTCGGAGCGTACGGCGCGACTGATGGAGGCGGCGGTGCATACTGGGCCACACGATCCCCGTTTTCGTGGTGAGAGTAGTACGAGGGCTGAAATATCCAGCTTCCCGCCAAGCATACGGTCGCGGGTGACGAGAAAAAGGCCGTGGCGAGTATTCCCACAGGGAATGCGAGAGCTATTCGCCCAATATTGAACTGACCAGGATGAGACATTTCAGAACTCACGAGTAGTCGAAGACATAGGGTCACACGTCAGCGATCAAACGATGGGCTACCTATCGAGGCTAATCGAAATCCAGGGATTTTCAAGGCAAATCCCTGAACATATCCCTCTCCACGCAACCATCGTGGAAGAGATGAGAAGCGACGTGTGTTAACAGAAGATTGCTTGTTAGCACGGTCTCAAGGAGGAGGCGAACCAGCAGGGACCTCCACCATCAGTTCGCCTTTTTCGGGAACATAAACGTACTTGTGTCCCGGTGGCAGGGCTGGTAGCTGGATGTTGTTCTTCTCTATGATTTCGCGCCAGAACTCTTCGTGTGATTCGGGGAGTCGACCATGTTCCGCTTGGAAAAACTGGAGCGCCTGGGGAACCTGGATTCGGAAGGCCGCATGTTCTCGACTGCGGAAGAAAACCTGAATGGGTGTGGTGATGAATCCCCGCTCCAGAGTCCGACCTTTCTGGCCTACACCCACGTCGGCCCGAACGTACTGACCCTGTGTTGCCGCCGGCAGGGCCTGCGGGCTGGTCGGTGGTGGGGGTGTCATTCCCCCCGAGCTTTGCGAAGGGGGCGGAGACGAAAAATCGGATGTGACGTCTTCAGGTCGGGCAATACCCGGAGGTGTCGCCACAGGGCGCCGTTGCGGCTCATTTGGCGGGGTTGATGGCTGACTTGCGGCGGGAGGGGCCGGCGGCGGTGTGGGTGGAGTGCTTGCGGTTGGTGCTGGCGACTTGACTCGAAAACCTTCAGTGGCGCTTTGAGAACAACCAAGGATGGCCGCTGCCAAAAGTAGAGTTGCGCTCAAGGTGCCGATAAACAGAACCTGACGATGACGACGGCCCATGACGAACTCCTTTGCCTGCAAACGTTCACTGAGTCTCCGGAGGGACAATGGACTGCAAACGATGTGTCGTTCGGACCACAACCGACGATTGTGGTTCTGTTGCTCCTGAAGCAGAAGGTGTATCAGCTGAACGGAGTTGAAACTCCCACCCTGTTATCTTCGATAGGACATTTCGCGCTGTCAAATCGTAATGAAGCGGTGTCAGGGCGATCTGTCCGCGGGCCAAGACCGACAAATCCGTACCTCTATCATCAGCCGCGGGGCTGGGTTCGCCTGTCGCCCAGTAGTAGGTTCTCCCCCAGGGATCGACACGCTTCTCATATTTTTCGCCATACTGACGGATGTCCATGGGAACAACACAGACCCGGGGCGATTCGTCTGTGAGTGCCTTCGTTGGAATATTCAGGTTGAAAAGCCGCACGTCGTCGAGTCGCTGCTTCATGATTTGGTAAATAATTTGAACAGCGAGTTGAGCAGCACGCGCGAAATTCGGGTTGTCATCGAATTGCAAGGATACGGCGACACTCGGTATGCCAAAAAACGCCCCTTCGATGGCAGCCGCCACCGTCCCGGAGTACAGGACGGCAATTCCAGCGTTCAAGCCAACGTTGATGCCGCTGACGACGACATCGGGACGGCGAGGACAAAGCTCGCTCACCCCTAGCTTGACACAGTCCGCGGGACTGCCATCAACGGCAAAACCAAAATGACGGTCGCCCTGAAAAACCTCTTTGACAATCAGCGGCCTTAAGTAACTGATCGAATGTCCAACCCCGCTTTGCTCAGTTGCTGGCGCGATAACCTGGACGTCACCCAGCTCTTGGAGTGCCTCGTAAAACCCAATCAAGCCCGGCGAATAAATGCCGTCGTCGTTTGTCAGAAGGATCAACACAGCTTCAAGGAATCGAGATAGTCAAGAAGGGTTTGCCTAAAGATTCACCGAAAATGTCAACTAGTTCGACTGCTAACCGTTTTTTACTATATCCCACATCACCCTTTACGGCAATGAAGTCCTGACCCTTTCACGTTGGCGTCAACTGGAATTGTGGCTGAAACGTCTCTACCAACAGGGGTCACGCCGCATGATTGCTAATGTTCCATGTTTTCGTAGGTCAGAGTCTTTACGGGGCATGGGATGGGGTCATCTTTGAGTGCAACGATTCGTCCTTGCTTTGTGTGCGAAGAGTTTAACCTTGGCCGTTGGGGGCGATTCGTGAATGGCCCGCTCGGTTGGTTCCCTTTTTCGCCCGGAGATCCCTGGTCCACATTCTGTCCCTGCGGAGGATGATTCTGCCTTGCAGAAACGATCCCGAAACCGCCTCTCCCGAAAGGCCGCCATGTTTCTCAAACAACGCCCACAAGCTAAGACATCCGCGGCGTAAAGAGAGCGTTGTTCGTTGCTCGGAGTCTTCGAAAACAGTACCATCAATGGGGTCGCAAGGACAGTTACGCGGAAGTCCAACTAAGACCACTCGTCCGCTGGAAGTTCTGCACCGGGAACGCGCTATGCAATGGCTTTTTGAGGATCCGACGCTGGTGATCGTAGGAATTGTTTTTGTCGAGGCGATCCTTGGTGCCTTTTTTGTTTCAACCGTCAGGAAAGAGTTTCTCTGGGTGATGGTCGCGATGCTTGTCCCTCTTGTCGGTGTTCTCCTCGCTGACTATCTCGTTGTCACGGATCGAGAGGCGATTGAACTTACGATTCGGGAGGGCGTGGCTGCTCTGGAAGCAAACGACCTGGATCGTGTCCTGGCATTGCTTTCGCCTTCTGCGGTCAAGACGAGGGAACGGGCAACATGGGCCTTGGGGATCGTCCGGTTCAACAGCATTCAGGTTTCAGACCTCAAGGTCCAGGTCAATCGGCTGAGTCAGCCCCCGACGGCGGAGGTTCGCTTTTTTGCCGTTTTTCGATATGAGTTTAAAGAACCAACACCTGAAGCCGTGTATGACGTGTACGCGGCGAAATTCAAGGTATTGTTTGAAAAAGTCAAAGACCGCTGGCTGCTGACCGATCACTATGAATACGAGGTTGCCCATTTGTGATCATCGGTAAGCAATACATGGGTTACCAGGAATTGAACCCCCCGAAGATGACCTCGTCGGCCCATCAGCGTTTCCGTGCTTCCTGTTGTTTTTCCGCTTGAGCCGTTCGGCTGTGGAGGAATTCCTCGGTAAATCGCGTTTGATAATGAAAAGCACTCGCTTCACCCTGAAAACCGACGACCTGCCGATCGACCTCGATTTCCTGGGCGATGATCCGGCCTGCCGACATGTCGAAGCGAACCGTTCCTTCACTGAGGCGTTGAACAAGTTGCACTTCAATCTCGGGATCAGTGATCGGAGTCAAGACCTGCGTTCCGATTCGAATCACCGCGATGTCATTTTTCACATCTTCAAGCGTGAACTTTTGCTGAATTTGGACTCTTTTCACCGTTCCGTTTCGAAGAGGGATGGTGATTTCATCAGGAACCGTCCATGACTCGCCTAACTTCACGGGATTCTCTGGAAACGGCACCGTCAAGTAGCCGTGTGTCTGCAGCGCCTCTGGTTCAAGCTGTTTTCGTTCCGTAACTTGACCGCGGGAGGTGAGCGTGATCAAGGCCAGCGGCTTGCCAACCGTCTTGCTGATGTCAGCGAAACCCGCAGGCGGCGGATCACCCGATCGGCTGTCATAGCGCACTTCTTTGCCATCGCTGATGCGATGCGTCATCTCCACGTCGTCCACTCGGAGTTCGAACTTCCCAGTTCCATTCGAATCAACCTGCAAGACCCGCCATGTCTTCGTGGAGCGACTTAAGGTCTCGGCAGTCTGCTCCGTCTGGGCAACTGTCGTCTTGACGCGGGCACGATGGATCACCTGCCACTGCAATTCTTCGCCTGGCTGAAAACGGTATCGCAACTTGTAGCTCGGGGTCGCTTCCGCCTGAACTTGGGGACAGGGTGGCAGCCCCATCAGAAGGGCGGCGCTTATTAGAAATGTCATCGGTCCACAATATGACCCAAACGGGCAACCAAAAAAGGGTCGGACAGATACCGTCATGGTCTGATCTCGCTTTTCTCCCGGTTCCATGGGGGCCAATCCACCGGCCGTCCGGTGGGGCAAGAGGGCAAAGATATCCGTGCATCAAGGGTGGTTATAGTCCGATGGACTTTGCCTGAAAAGATCAGTTTTTGATCTTCACCAATCAATAAACAGGAAAAGGAACAGCCTGGGTAGCTTAGGAAGACGGCGTCAATCGGTTGTTTGCCCGCGTTTGCCCACCCCAGCCCAGTTTTTCACGAAGCGTTCGGTAGTAGCTATGTCCGGGTGCGGTGACCAGTTGAAACCGTGGCTCGGCACGTCTGACGTAGATTCGGTGACCCGCCTGAAGTTGACTGACTGTGCGACCATCGACCACCAAGGAGGTGTTCGGTTGAGGGTTAAGCACCCGCAGTTCATAAAGGCGGTCTGCCGAATCGACCACCGGACGATTGGAAAGTGTGTGCGGACTGATGGGGCAGATGACGATAGCATCCAGGTCCTTTCGCAGAATAGGACCACCTGCCGACAAGGAATGGGCCGTCGAACCAACAGGTGTCGCAAGGATCAGACCATCCCCCGAATAGAGCGTGGCCAGATCACCATCCACCCACAATTCGACATCGAGAAGTCCAAATGGCGGACCGTTGAGAATAGCCACTTCGTTGAGGGCCAGTTCCTCACAGATCGTCTTGCCCTTATCTGTGAGTTGGCAAAGGAGCATCAGGTGATCCACAACCGGCAGTGGCGTCTGCCGGGCGAGCGATAGAACATCTTCAAGTTCCTGTGGTGATACATCAGCCAGAAACCCCAATCTTCCTAAATTAACAGCGATTACCGGGATTTGTGTCTGGCCCATTTGTCGGGCAGCTCGCAGAATGGAACCGTCGCCTCCGAAAACGATCACATAATCCGCGCCCAACGGCGCAAGCTCCTTTTCCCCCGACAGGTCCGTTGCGACGATTTCCGCATATCGCTTGATAACGGGAAGAAATCGCTCAACTTCCTGGACGACTTCTTTTCGACCACCGTATCCCAGAACGATGACTTTCATGAGTGATGTCCAGCAACGGAAAAACGGTGGGAATGGCGAGCCACGGTGCCCCGCACCGATTGTGTGATCAGGGTACGACAAACCCTTGCGATTCCCTCTGATGTCAGGCCGAGATCCGCCAACAGCTCCTCGCGCTCTGCATGTTCGACAAACTGGTCTGGAATTCCCAGCCTGCGTATGTGAGAGGTATTTAAGCCCGCATCGTTGGCTGCTTCCAGGACGGCACTCCCAAATCCTCCCTGAAGAACGCCTTCTTCCACGGTCACGACTGCCGGGCTCTCCTCAATGACGTGGCAAATCAGGTCGTTATCCAACGGCTTGACGAACCGGGCATTCACAAGCCCAAACTGAATCCCTTCTGAGGCAAGTTGCTTGACGGCTTCTGCACACACGGACAAAAGGGTACCACAGCAGATGATGGTGCCATCCCGCCCGTGGGTGATCCATTCTGCCTTGCCCCGCTCAATGGGCGAAAAGGGCCTTGTCACCACGGCAGCCGTGGCTTTGGGATAACGGATGGCAACAGGGCCGTCTTGCTGGAGGGCAAACTCCAGCATTGCACCGAGTTCATCTGCGTCGCCGGGGGCAAGCACCGTCATATTGGGAAAATGCCGGCAATAGGCGATATCGAAAACCCCATGATGTGTCGGACCATCGGCACCAACCACGCCCGCGCGGTCCATCATGAAGACGATCGGCAGATTTTGTAAAGCAGTCTCCTGGAAGATCTGATCGTATGCTCGCTGTAAAAACGTGCTGTAAATATCGACAATAGGTCGCAATCCGGCCTTCGCCAACCCCGCTGCAAATCCCACGGCATGGGACTCGCAAATACCCACATCGAAATAACGATCAGGGAACTGATCCCGAACTGGCTCCAGCATATTCCCCTGGCACATGGCCGCTGTGATGACCACCACATGCTTGTTTCTCTGCATTTCTTTTAAGATGGCATCCCGCGCCACTTCGGTGTAAGAACGACTTGCACTGCTTTTCTTGAAAGCCACTTCCGTGCCGTTGACCCTTTGAAAGGGTGCCGGGGCGTGAAAAGTGCGGGGATCCTCCTCCGCCGGAGGAAATCCATGTCCTTTCTGGGTCACCACATGAAGCAACACTGGACCGGGAAACTGCTTGACCATCTTCAGGTACTTTTGAAGCTGGCCGATGTTGTGTCCGTCCACCGGACCCAGGTAACGGAACCCCAGCTCCTCGAAGAGCATTCCCCCCAACATCCCGGCCTTAATGGCGTCGCGCAATTGATCGAGGAGCCGTTCCATCGAATTCCCTACCAGAGGAACTTTCGACAGAAGATTATAGACCTCATGCTTGATCCCGGAATAAAGTGGGGCCATCCGTAGCCGGTCAAGATACTCGGCGATGCCCCCGACTCGTTGACAAATCGACATCCGGTTGTCATTCAGGATGACGATCAGCCGTTTTTTCAGCCACCCGGCGTGATTCATGGCCTCAGAAACAATGCCCGAAGGAAACGCCCCATCTCCAATCACCGCCACCACATAACGGTTTTCCTCGGGCCGTAACAGATCGTCACCACACTTTAGGCCGATGGCCGTGGAGATACTGCACCCGGCATGACCGGTCATGAACAAATCGTATGGGCTTTCTGCCGGATTTGGGTAACCCATCAAGCCGCCTTTGGTGCGGATGGTATGAAACCGATGGTATCGGCCGGTGACCATTTTGTGGGGATAGACTTGATGCCCTGTGTCCCAAATCAACCGATCTCGAGAGAAGTCGAAGGTGGTATGAAGCGCAAGCGTTAACTCCACGACCCCCAGGTTTGATGCAAAATGGGCGGACCGAGTCCCCAGCAGTTGGCACATCGCCTCACGCATTTCAGCCGCCAGTTGTTCCAGTTGGGCAATGGTCAGCGACTGGAGGTCATGCGGTGAACGAATTTGCGACAAAAGTTTATCCATCAGTGGGTCCGTGATTTCAAATTCAAGGCCAAGGCTACCAAGTGCCGTCGCTCGATAGGCAGGGGTTCAAGGGCGCGGCATGCCGCTTCGATCAAGCGTTCGATCTTCTCGCGACTACGATCAACCCCCAACATGGCGGGGAAAGTTAACTTGTTTTGTTTCTTATCTTTTTGAAGCCTCTTACCTACCAGTTTTTCATCACCCAGCAGATCAAGCAAGTCGTCAGTGATTTGAAACGCCAACCCGATGGCTCGCCCATACTCCTGAAGACCGTTTAACACCTCGGGACCGGCATCACCGATAATTGCTCCAAGAGATAGCGCACACTCTATCAGCGCCCCCGTTTTTCTCCGGTGAATGCTTTCAAGTAATTCAAGAGAAGGAGCCAACGTTGGGGCCTGAATGTCGTCAGCCTGACCACCCACCAAGTGACACGGCCCCGCCGCTTCTGCAAGGACGCGGCAACACCGAATGGCACGGTCGGGTGGCTCGACATGTTTCGCAAGGACTTCAAAGGCCAGTGTCAGCAGCGCATCGCCCGCAAGGATGGCCGTAGCTTCATCAAATTGACGGTGACACGTCGGCTGCCCGCGCCGCAGGTCATCGTCGTCCATGGCCGGAAGATCGTCGTGGATCAACGAATAACAGTGGATCATTTCGATGGCGCAAGCTGGAGCGATGGCCTCTTCCGGATCCGCGCCACATGCTTCCGCCGCCAGGAGTACGAGTAGCGGTCGGAATCGCTTGCCCGGGGCCAGAAGGCTATATCGCATGGCCGATTTCAACCGATCCGGACATCCTTCCGGGAGGTCGGTCAGCCTGTCGAGCCGTTCGTTCACCAATTGCCGAAGCTCGGTCAGGTGCTGTTCTGTTTCCTGCCAATTGACCGCAATATCCATGCCGCTCGTAACTCCACGAGACAATGGAATCATTAGCCGTAACCACCCACAACTTCATGTCCCGTTCCTGTGTATATTCTGTCCCTTTGTGTTTACTCTCGTTGGTTTTCGGATTCCTTTTTGGATGAATCCTTAATCCCACGACGGCGACTCCGTTGCTCCCGCTTGTCTTCCAAAGAAAGCTCGTCTTCTTCGAAAGGTTGAGTGACGGGTTGCTCGTTCGCACCAATCCCGGTGAGGATTTCGATCCGTTGTTCGGCCTTTTGGAGCAGTTCCCGACAATGCCGGATGAGGCGAATACCCCGTTCGTACTCTGCTAACGCCTCGTCCAGGCCAATCTGCCCTCGTTCGAGTCGTTCCACGATCTGTTCCAACTCGCTGATTGCCTCCTCAAATCGAGGGACATGTTCTTCATCTGATGGAGAACGGTTAACATCACTCACGTTCGGTCGCTTCCTTTATGAATCGCTTGCCAGGGCCTACGTATCCCCATGGATTTACCAGCGCGGTGATCGCGGTCTCGGTGTTGGCAAGACCATTATTCCCACTCAATTGTGGCCGGAGGCTTTGAACTGATATCGTACACAACCCGATTGATCCCGGAAACCTCGTTAATAATTCGGGTCGAAATCCGGCCAAGCAATTCATAGGGCAACTTTGACCAATCAGCCGTCATGAAGTCTTCTGTATCCACTGCCCGAACGGCTATGACCTCTTCATAGGTCCTCGCATCACCCATCACTCCCACGGTTTGTACAGGCAGCAAGACCGCGAAGGCCTGCGATGTCTTTCGGTACCAGCCGAACCGTTTGATCTCTTCAATCACGATGGCGTCTGCTTGCCTCAAGATATCCAGTCGCTCCTTGGTTACTTCCCCCACGCAACGGACGGCAAGACCCGGTCCGGGGAATGGATGTCGCCAGACAATTTCATCAGGCAAACCCAGCTGTCTTCCCAGATGACGCACTTCGTCCTTGAAGAGGTTGCGGAGCGGTTCAATCAGCTCGAATTGCAAATCCTCGGGCAGTCCCCCAACATTATGATGGAGTTTGATCGTGGCGGCAGGACCGTCTCGCAAGCCACCACTTTCAATGACGTCGGGGTAAAGCGTTCCCTGGGCCAGAAAACGTGCATTGGGAATCTTCGCGGCTTCTTCGGCAAAACAGTCAACAAAAACGCGACCGATGATTTTTCGCTTCTCTTGAGGGTTGGCGACCCCTTTGAGGGCGGTCAGAAATCGGTCTTCGGCGCGAACCACGTGCAAATCAGTCTGGAAATGTCTGGTGAACTCCTCGATGACAGCTTCCACTTCTCCCTGTCGCAGCAGCCCGTTATCCACAAGGATGCACGCAGTTCTATCACCGATGGCCCGAGACAACAGCGCCGCCGTCACAGATGAGTCCACACCACCGGACAGCCCACAAATCACCCGGTCGTTGCCGACACGTTGCCGAATCTCCTGGATTGTGTCTTCGGCGAAATCGCTCAACTTCCATGTTCCCTTACATTGGCACACTTTGTTGACGAAGTTTCCCAGGATTTGGCAACCATAGGTTGTGTGGGTGACTTCCGGATGAAACTGAAGGCCATAAAGCGGCCGGCTTCGATGTTTGACGGCTGCCAGCGGACAACTCTCGGTACTCGCGAGAACCTCGAATTCGTCGGAAATGGAGGTCACTTGATCACCATGACTCATCCAGACTTGAAACTCACCCGGCAGGTCGGCGAAAAGCTCATTGGCCTTCAGCACCCGACACGTGGCAGGTCCGTATTCACGGCCCTGGTGACTTTCGACCTTGCCCCCCATTGCTTGGCAGACGAGCTGCATCCCGTAACAGATGCCCAGGATGGGAATCTCAAGCTGGAACAAATCGGGGTCGCATTTCGGACTGTCGGACCAGTGAACACTGGCAGGCCCCCCGGAGAAGATGAGTCCTTTGGGGGCCAGTTCCTGGACCCGCTCTGCCGAAATATCGTGGCGAACAATGACCGCAAACACATTTTTTTCCCGTACTCGCCTGGCGATGAGTTGCGCATACTGCGAGCCGAAATCCAAAACAAGGATCTTTTCTTCAGTTGGATTTCTCATAGATCATGCGGAAATGATGTCCGTCGCAACCACTGCCGACAACGAGGGTTGTGAAACCGCAGAATAGCTTAACCGCTTCAGTGACCCTCGTGAACTTGCTACCGCGAAAACAAAACAAGGCGCTCCCATGCAGGAACGCCTCGGAACCATTTCTATTGACGAAAACTACTCCTCACTTGCCGCGCTGCACGAAGGCCGGACCTACCCACAGCGGAGAAAACCGGCCTTTCCAGTCCAACGGTTATTTTCCCCGTTTGGGGAAGAGCTTTCCACCATAAATGGCGGTTGAGCCTAATATCTCCTCGATCCGCAACAATTGATTGTACTTGGCGATCCGGTCCGTTCGCGAGGCAGAACCCGTCTTAATCTGGCCGGAACCGGTGGCCACCGCGAGATCGGCAATCGTGGTGTCCTCGGTTTCGCCACTCCGGTGGCTGATCACGAACGTGTAACCCGCCCGACGCGCCATATCGATGCATTCGAGGGTTTCCGTCAGCGTTCCGATCTGGTTAACCTTAATCAGAATGCTATTGGCAACACCCGCTTCGATACCCTTTGCGAAAATCTTGGTGTTCGTAACATACACGTCGTCGCCAACGATCTGAACTTTCTTTCCGAGCCGCTCTGTGAGCAAAGCCCAGCCGTCCCAGTCATCCTCGGAGCAAGCATCCTCGATCGAGCAGATTGAGTACTTGTCGAGCCAGGATTCCAGCATGTCGATAACGGCCTTAACAGGAATCTCTTTGCCGCCCATCATGTAGACGCCTTTCTTGCCCTCGACGGCCAGCTCGCTAGCGGCCAGGTCCACAGCCAGAAAGACCTGCTCCCCAAGTTTGTACCCTGCACGTTCAATGGCTTCGCGAATGCACTGAAGGGCTTCTTCGTTGCTCTTGAGATCTGGCGCGAAACCGCCTTCGTCACCAACATTGGTGGACAGCTTTCGATCTTTAAGAACCTTTCGCAGATTGTGGAAGATCTCACAGCCACACCGGATGGCGTCGGCAAACGTGTCAAATCCGAGTGGCACGACCATAAACTCTTGGATATCGACGTCATTATCAGCGTGCACGCCGCCGTTGAGGATATTCATCATGGGGGCCGGCACAATTCGGGCGCCTGCACCGCCTAAATATCGGAACAGCGGCAGGCCACAATACTGCGCCGCGGCATGCGCCACAGCCAACGAAACGCCAAGAATCGCGTTGGCGCCAAGATTGCTCTTATTCTCGGTGCCGTCCAGCTCGATCATGGCCTTATCGATCGCCGCTTGATCGAGGGCGTCCATTCCACAGATCTCGTCCGCCAGTTTCTCATTGACGTTCTGGACGGCCTGCGTGACGCTCTTTCCCAGGTATTTCTTTGGATCCCCATCGCGTAACTCCAAAGCCTCCCGTGTCCCTGTACTGGCACCGCTGGGGATGGCTGCCCGACCAAATGAACCATCCTCAAGGAGGACCTCAACCTCCACCGTCGGGTTACCGCGGCTGTCCAGAATTTGGCGTCCAAGAATGTCGATGATCGTGGAACTCATACTTGTCATCCTTTCTCAAAAGGAGCCGAACAGGTATCGAACCCGAAAAAGGCCTCACCGTTTCCCCTTGACAGCCTACCCCGCTGCCGACCTAACTTTTCGACTGGTCCGCGGAAGCAGGAATTGCAGGCAGTCATAAGAACCCTTTATTCTGCGCTTTTCCCTGTCCCATGACCAGTAGCCCAGAGAAAGACTACACTTTTCGAAGGTCGGGAAAGCTGACGATTGACACGGGTCAATGCTCTGGTCGAGCAGTGATCGCGACAAAATATTTCGGGTTACCCAGTTGCAACTAACTCAACCAAGAGTTAGGAACGGGCACTACTAGCGGGCGATTCATGAATCACTCCGAACGATGTCGGGATTGTTCACATTAACGCTGGGGGGCGCCCAGGGTGATCCAGTTACGGGATAAGACGGCCTCCCGCCGGACACATGCAGAATCTTGGCCGCTCAAAACTCCTGGGATGGACGCGTGGCAATAGCCGAACCCGCTTGCGAGTGCGGGACTTGGCCCTCCAGGAAAGCCAGCCATTTTTCAACGTCGAATCCGAAGTCCTGTCCAGTCGTTTCGCGGAGTGAACGAACTGCCAGATACTGGATTGCAGGATCGCGATCGTGCAGGACTCTTCCCAGGGCTTGGGCGGCTGCCGGGTCACTGAACTTCCCTAGGGCTTTGATTGCCGCTTGTCGAACGTCTTGATTGGGGGCATCCTGAGCCAGTGTGGCGAGCGGACCAATCGCTTGGGGTGCTCTCGCTTTCGCCGCCAATCGGCATGCCTGAATCTCGACGTCCGGATTCTCGTCACGAAGCCCACATTCCACGAGCGGCCAGGACGCCTCGTTCGGAAGTGACCCCGCGATTCGGAGCAGTTCTACTCGAAGTTGGGGGTCCTCTTCAGTCTTGAGTGTTTGAAGTAGTTCAGATGAGACATTCGCAGCGGATGTGGGGTCTTTGGCTGAGCCGGCGAGTGCCTTCCACTTCTCAATTTTCTCCCGGGGCAAAACGACCCCTGGCGGAAGCTGGGTCTTGCTCGCCTTGTTACCTGGAATGAGCGCGGATTGACAGCCGACTAGGCACACGAGGCTGATGAACCAGGTAAAATACGTCGCCAAACTGTTTTGGAAAGAATGTGTAGGGTAACTCCCACTAACACCATGTATGATTTTCATGGGATTCCTCGGACGACATTCCAAAGCTTCAAAGCTTTGGTGGGCACTAAGCAACGCACTATCTTGACGTTTTGATGTCCCATAGGGTTTCGTGACAACTTATACCATTTATGGACAGGTTGACCAAGACGAAAACGGCGAGAACAACAGGTAACGTGTTACAGGCCCCGGAGGTTCGCCATGCTTTGTCCCATTCCCGGCGGTTCGCCCCTACCCCTTCCATGTGATATGATAAAGGCAACATTGCGGCAGGTGTGGGGATCGTCTTGTGGCGATGCTTGATCTTGACCGGCAGGCCAGTGCAGGTGTTGTCTGGTTGCGAAGGAGGAGGGTTAACCCATGGTGGAACCTATTGATCATGCGATGAAGCGGAACTGGGTGGAGACGATCCTCCGGTACATCCCGGGATTTCGTGGTTACCTGGAGAAGGAGTACCGTCGGGACAGCGACAGTCTTCAACGGGAGTGGCTGGCTCATCGCTTGGAAGTGGCGAAGCATTCTGTTGACAATCTGATGGGGCTTCTCGCTGAAGGTGGTCAGGTCGATCAATTGGCCACGCTGGAACAGGTTCGCGGGCGAATTGATCACATTGTGGCAAGAATCCGAGGGGCCATGGAAGGCTACAGCGGTTTCTTTGACTTAGTCCGTATCGACGAAGACGTTCTTGATCGTGTTTATCAGTATGATCTTTCATTGGCCGAGCGAGTGGAGCAATTGGCGAGTGCTGTCGAACGGCTGCCACGATGCCCCTCCGACTTGTCCTGCGCTATCGGTGAGGTTCGGCAGTCTCTGGATGAGTTTCACCGCTTATGGGACATGCGCCAGGAACTTTTGGCGGGCTTGAGGTGATTGTTAAGTCAATCAGTGCTCTGACGAATACAAAGAAGGGGGTGGAATTCTAGGGAATCCTAGCGGCAAGGAGAGAATACAATGGGTGTGCGACTTGAAGTCATACAATTTTTCGACGAGACGAATCGGTCATTGATTCAACGCATTCCACCGGAAGGTTCTGCCGACATCAAACTCGGAGCACAACTGATTGTTTACGAGAACCAGGAAGCTGTCTTTTTCCGAGACGGAAAGGCCCTGGATCAGTTTGGCCCGGGGCGATACACCTTGACCACGGCCAACGTGCCTCTTCTGACCCGTTTATTCACGTGGCCGTGGGAAAAGTCCCCGTTTCAGTGTTCGGTGTATTTTGTTGGAAAACAGACATTCCTTGATCAGAAATGGGGAACTCGTCAGCCGATCGTTTTTCGTGATGCCCAATTTGGGATGATCCGTCTGCGAAGCTTTGGCAAATTTTCTTTCCGCGTGGCAGATTCGGCGGTGTTGATCAACACGCTTGTCGGCACTCAGGGAAAGTACACAACGGAGGAAGCAACCAGCTTCCTGAAAGACTTGGTCGTGGCCCGCCTCACCGATTTTCTGGGGACGCTGAATATCAGTGTGCTTGATTTGCCGGCTAAGTACGACGAGGTTTCCGCTGGAACACGGGCGAAGGTGGCTGCCGATTTCGCCAAGTACGGGCTGGAAATCGTCGATTTCTTCATCAATGCGATTACACCCCCCGAAGAAGTCCAGCGGATGATTGACGCCCGAAGCGGAATGGGCGCCGTCGGGGACCTGAATGCCTTCCTCAAGTACCAGATTGCCCAGAGCCTCGGCAAAATGGCGGAATCCGGGGGTGAGAGCGCAGGTGCCATGGGTATGGGATATGGTGCCGGGTTTGGGATGATGCTTCCGCAAATGATTCGGGAAGCGATGCGCGAGACCCCTGTGCCGCCGCCATTGCCCGCAGGAGGGGACGTCTCTCCGAAAGCGACGTCGTCAGGCTCCGTCAGTCCCCCTGTTCCTCCTCCTGTGCCTGTCGCAGAGTTGGCGGGGCAGCAAACCCCTCCGGCGTCTCAGACACCACACGGTGGTCCAGGAATGGACGCTTTGCAGCTCGTAAGAACGGTGGCCAGTCAGTCCGGGTATGCTGTGGAAGAAGTCGCGAATGCGCTCAAAATAACGGTCCCTGTCGGCGACCTTCGTAAGCAAGTCGTGTGGTGCACTCGAGGACAATCACAGGACGGAAAGCAGAGTGTTGTCCGCTTCTGGTCAGTGTGTGGTCCGGCCTCAGAAAAAAACGCCGCGGTCTTTTTGCGGCACAACGCGCAACTTGCTTTTGGAGCCTTTGCATTTCAAAAGGTTGACGATCAGGAGTTCATCGTCATCCAGAACTCGGTTTTGGAAGATGCTCTGACACTCGTGGATGTTGCTCGGATTATTCCTGCGTTGGCGTGGCAGGCCGATCGTTTTGAGGAAAAACTCTCGGGAGAAGACGTGTTCTGAACAACTCCACAAGAAGATTCGCATCGTCCGTTGGTGGAGAACTGGCAGGAAATTCATGAATTACCCATGGCAATAGGGTAGGTATCCACGTCGGTAATGGGGACCTATCAGATCGTGCTCGAATTGTGACATGGATCGATATGGTGATTTGCCTTTTGGCTCAAATTGGGGTTGTGGCAATCGTCAGGCAAATAGGCACTGATTGAGGAAGCACAGGGTTTACGTTCGATGTGCGGACAGATTCAAAGGACGACCGGAACAGGATTGGCGATGTCTTTGGTGTCTGTGGCTGTGATGTATCTTATCACGGCATCGTTTTCGTCCGGGTGGGCGGCTGACGTGGTTAAGATTCGAGGTGAAAGTGATATCACAGAGGTGAAGGGCAAGATCCTGGTGCGGGCTGCCGATGGGGGACTCCTGCTTTTGACTCCAGTGGGTGTGCTAATGCCCGTGGGTGCGTCGCAGGTTGTCGAGGTGGGGCAGGATGCTACCCCCTTTCAGGCGGTGGAACAGGAAGAGGCGGCCCGATATTGGCTCCAGCGATTACCCAAAGATTTCGAAGTCTATACAACAGCCCACTTTGTTGTCCTTCACAATTCGTCCCGCGACTACGCCCGGTGGTGCGGTACACTTTTGGAACGGCTTTACAGTGGTTTCACGGCCTATTTTTTGAATAAGGGACTCAGCATTGAACGTCCCACATTCCCGCTGGTGATTGTGGTGTTCGCCACGCGCCAGCAGTATATCGAACATTGCCGGCAAGAGGTCGGTGATGGCATCGAAAAGATCCAGGGACATTACAACCTGGAAACCAATGTCGTCACCACATACGACCTTACCGGAAGCAATGGAACGGCAACGGCCGCTCAAATTGCCCGCTATATCGCGCAACCGGGAGTTCGCCAGACTATCACGACACTTGTCCACGAGACAACCCATCAGCTTGCCAACAACTCGGGGGTGACGTGTCGCTGGACTGATACACCACAATGGCTCTCGGAGGGTCTGGCGATGTTCTTTGAAACGCCAGATCTGCGGAACAGCCGCGGATGGAGTACCGTGGGGGCCTTAAATTACGATCGATTGCAGCGATTCCGGTCCTACCTGCCCAAGAGAACGCCTGACTCACTGACCACGCTCATTCGCGATAATGCTCGATTCCAAAATCTTGAAACGGCCATGGATGCGTATGCCGAAGCCTGGGCATTGACCTATTTTCTGCTTCAGCAGAAAGGTCGATTGTTCATGAACTATCTCGCGCGCCTGCGTGAGAAATCACCTTTGGTGTACGATTCTCCAGAAACGAGAATTGACGAATTCTGCGAGGTATTTGGAGGCGATCTGCAACAATTGGAAAACGAGTTCTTGCGATATATGTCGCGACTTCGCTAAGGCCATATTTCGGGTGTGACGTTCAGTCTTTTTTGTCGTGGTTTGTTCGGGCGAGAGACTGAGACGAAATAACGGTGTGTCGTATTCAGGGCGACTGTTGGCGCACCCTTCTGAGGGGGCTATCATAGTGACGGGCTTTCAGGATGGTTCCTCTGTGGGAACTATCTTTAAATTTTGGGATTGGCTTCGTTGCCTGACACGTTCTTTGGCGATTCTCACAGGAAAGGACAAAACAATGAGTGCACAATCTGTTCGTCAATGCCGTGAAAGCAAAGAGGGGACTTCGCGACGCGAGTTCCTTAAGACCACTGGTGTGGTCGGCGCCGGGGCCTTTGCGGGGCTTTCGCTCAGTCGCTTCGTGCATGCTTCTGGGGAAGATCCTATTCTCAAAATCGCCTTGATCGGTTGTGGTGGTCGCGGGACGGGTGCGGCGGCAAATGCCCTGGATGCTGATCCTCGCACGGTGCTGGTGGCGATGGCCGATGCCTTTGAGGATCGCCTCAATAGCAGCCTGGCTGCCCTCAAGAAAACCCATGGGGATCGTATCAAAGTGACTCCGGAAACATCGTTTGTTGGTTTGGACGGCTACAAGCGGGCCATCGCCAGCGATGTCGATGTTGTTCTGTTATGCGAGCCGCCACACTTCCGGCCGATGCACCTTCGCGCAGCGGTGGAGGCAGGGAAGCACATCTTCGCCGAAAAACCGGTGGCCGTCGATGCGCCGGGTTACCGATCGGTTTTGGAAAGTACAGAAATGGCCCGGCAAAAAGGTCTCTGTATTGTTTCCGGTTTGTGCTGGCGCTACCACAAACCCACGATTGAGACGGTGAAACGAATTCAGGATGGTGCCGTCGGTGACATCATCACCATTCAGGAGACTTACAACACCGGCCACATCGGCGGGCGCGATCGTGATCCCAAGTTAACTGAGATGCAATTCCAGCTCCGTAACTGGTACTGCTTCACTTGGTTGTCTGGGGACCATAACGTCGAGCAACATATCCACAGTTTGGACAAGTCCCTTTGGCTGATGCACGACGAACCGCCAGCGGCAGCTTGGGGAATGGGCGGCCGTCAGGTTCGCACGGAAATGCCGAAATTTGGCAACATCTATGATCACCACGCCGTGTGTTACGAGTACGCGAATGGCGTTCGTGTGTACTCCTATTGCCGGCAACATGCTAATTGCTGGACTGACACGACTGATCAGGTGTTCGGGACGAAAGGCCGCGCGATCATCCTCAATCAGTGGCGGATCGATGGCCCCGAGACTTGGGCGTACAAAGGTGAAGGTACGAACATGTATGTGGCCGAACACGAGGCCCTATTCTCGGCCATTAGAAAAGGTGAGCCGATCAATAATGGAGTGTATATGGCACGGAGCACCATGATGGCCATTATGGGCCGAATGGCAACGTACACGGGACAGAGAATTACCTGGGAAGAAGCGGTCAATTCCACGGAAGCCCTGGTGCCATCGGCCTATACCTGGGATGCGAAACCCCCCATCGTTCCGGACGAACAAGGACGATACCCTGTGGCAATTCCTGGGATTACGGAATTTGTTTGATGTTGGTGCTTTGAGAGTTGCTACTTGATTGAACTGTCCATTTAACCGGCAAGGGTTGACTTTGTGAAATCCTTGCCGGTTTTTGTATAGCTTTGCTTCAATTCCAATGAAGTGTCCGAAGTCAAACTGGCTGATAAGGGGACTAACCAGCCCGCAAGCGCCGCTCAAGCTCTTTTAGTGTCTCGGTAATGGAACGATCACCTTTAACGGACGAGATGCGAAAGCCCTCGCGAACCCAGGATTCAACTTTCTTTTGAGCAGAAATCACTGTGGCATGACTGCGTTTTCCAAAATAACGGCCAATCTCGGTAAGGTTTGCCCGAGTGTATTTTCGAGCTAACCACATGGCCAGCATTCGGGGGTAGGTGATTTCCCGATCTTTGCGACCAGACTGGAGTGCTCCCTCAGGGAGTCCAAAAGCCCGGCAGACCTCGCGTTCGATGTCGGGTAAGTGGATTTGGCAACTGGCGTCTCCCAGCATATCCCCCAGGATTTCCTCGGCCAATGGGACATCGAGGGGACGCCTGAGTGCCCGGGCCGCAGCCTCCAGTCGTTTGACAGCTCCGATCAACTGCCGTACGTTCTTTGTAAAACGTTCGACAAGCCATACCTGAACGTCAGGTGTGAGCGACAGCTTTGTCTCGCTGATGAGCCTTACCACGATCTGCGTTCGCACGTCGTGATCAGGGGGGTCAATCCGGCAAACAACGCCACCTTCCAATCGGCTGACGAGTTCCTGGCTGAGTTCGCGGATTTCGCACGGCGGACGATCAGCGGCGCAGACAATCTGGCAACCGTTTTTCAGGAGACTGTCAATCGTGTAAAGTAGCTCGATCTGCGTGTGCCGTTTACCAACAAAGAAGTGCAGATCATCCAAAAGGAAGAGTTGCAGTCCTCGATACTTTTGCCGAAAAACGGGAACGCCGCCTCGATGCAGGGCGTCCACGTAAGCACTGGTAAACTGCTCGGCCGAAAGATAGATAGCGGGAATCCGAGGGTATCGTTGTTTGACGGCCCGCCAGATGCCCTCGAGCAGGTGCGTCTTACCGACACCGCTGGGACCGTGAAATACCAACGGCGAGTAGGAACCGAGAACACGAACAACGGCATCCGCGGCAGCAAACGCCAGGCGATTGGAATCGCCGACAATAAAGGAATTCAATTCCAAAACAGGCCGCGAATGAATCTTGGGAGAAGGCACCGAATCACGTGGAACATCTGTGCTGGAATTGTTACCAGACACAGGTTCCCCTTTTCCCCCGTTTATCTGGCCGGCTCCTTCTGAAATCTCGCCGAGCCCCCAACGGAGCTGAGAGTTTTCAGCGGCTGGGTACGTCGCCTCATTTCCATCGGGAAGAACTGCGGAACAAGTTGCCCTGCTGCTCGTATCAGTTGCCATTCTGTCCGCATGTATCATACCCCCTGCGGCGTTATGCAGCACCGATGAGTGCAACAATGGATCGGAACAGGAATCAGCGGAGCCATTCGTCGGCATCTTTGCCGCGGGCTGGTCACACGACGCAAATTGGAATAAAGGAAGAACCTCCTCTGAGGCTACACTGGTACTCGATGAACCGCGAGAAGAGTTTCGCGTCCTGACTTGCCTGCGGTTGCCGTTGCCCTTGGTAGCACCGGAAGTGATTTCGTCACAGTCAACCAATTCCTGGCCGTTCACTTCGTCGTTGGGACCACAAAGAAACGAGATAGGAGGGACCTGTCCAATGACGGATTGACAGGCTTCCTCGATAGCGCAGGCAAACACCGTCCGAATCCATTCGCGGAAGAATGGATTCGGCGCGTAAATCGATAACTCGGTTCCATCCCAGGCGAAACGTGTGCGCGGACCGAACCACAAGGAGTATCGCTCATTCCCGACCCTGTCGGCAATTGCTCGACGCAAAGCCGACATGATGTCCTTATCATCCTTGGCCACTGTTTCACGGCTCCCGGCGCGCAATCCCAGCGCAAAAATTCAGCGCTCTGCTGAAACATGACCAACCTCGCACAGGCTGCGCAATCAGATAAGTTGCGCCCGAAGAATGGTTGAATCCATTCCAAGCCTGCATGTGTGTCACCCGATGAGCGTGATTCTACCGATGCCAGCATTGCTGTCAAAGCCCCACAAGAGGACTAAGGGCTAAAATTTTCTGTGGCCAAATTCTTGGGGTCGGTCGCTTCCCTAAAGTGCGAAGATTTTTCCATAAAGGAGATCGCGGGTCACAAGCGCGCGTAACCGTGGTTTGGGGAAAAACTGTTGAGTCGTCTTCGCCGATCGTTGGAAGCCAGAAAAATCATCGCCGTAACTTGTGCATGGACAGCGAGTTAGGACTGTGCCGCAAGAATCATGAGCTGCGAATTCGGCGACAGGATTTGTTTAATGCCCCGAGCATCGAGCTAACGGCGAGGTGTGTCTGTGTGGCAACACCCAACAAACGGGATTATCTTCCCCCGCCGCTCGGAGCAAGATCAAAAAGAAAAATATCTCGCTCTTCGAGGTGACGCATCCCAAGCGATTCATAGACCTGCATCGCTGGTTTGTTTTGAATATCCACAGCCAGCAGCAGACCAGATCGTTTCCGTTGCCTTGTGATCCACTGGGCAAACCGAACAACATCACGTCCCCAGCCGCGTCCCCGGTATTGTGGGACGAGTCCCATATACACCAATTCTAACTGGTCGAAATCGGGTTGCTCCGTAAGAATGAGGCAGCCTGCTGGTTCCCGATCGTGCATAATCAAGAACCACAAATCAGGGGAGTGAACCCCAGCTGCTCGGTATCCGGCAAGAACGTCTTCTGTTTCCCGAAGCCCGTTGAGTTTAGGACAATCAAGCGTATTCACGTACGTGGCTTCGACGGTACCGACGAACTCTTCGGGGCTTACCTCAGGCCAAGGGACGAATCGGAGATCGCATTTTGGCTGTTCAGCAAAGCTTGGGAAATCTTCGACCGGTGAGAAAAGATAGAGGAGTCTGGCCAAATAGCAAAACCCCGCTTCTTCGATAGGCTGACGAAAATGCCCTTGTTCTAAAGATAAGTTGGCAAAGATCAGACGGGTTTGAGTCTTGGAGAGATTGTCAATGACGCCACGAAAAAGTACCCGTGCTGTCTCCAGGGGTTCCCCTTCCAATACTCCCGGTGCAGAGATGACAGCCGTTCTTCCGGGATAAACCGTCCACAGAATGGCCCCGACGATTTCCTGGCCCTTCTGTGCCTGGAGGATGCCCGTTGTCCCAGGCGGCGAGCGACGGAAGTGCTCTCGCAATCGCTTCAAATGCGCATCACGCTCTGATTCCGGCAAGTCCTTGCAGAGCAGCCACAGCCCCCGGCGGAGTGCCTCCCCAGTAGCAGGGATGACAGCAATTGGCGGAGAGCCATAACCATTGGGCGGATGGTGTGGTTGAGCCATCATATTCTTGTAACCTTCTCAATCATCGGCTCTGCTTTTCTCGTTCCCATTCATTCAGAATCTCATTGATCAAGCGACGAGGTACGCCGATATCCGCAACATGGAGCTGACCAACAAATGGGCGTCCCAAGTCGGAAATCAATCCCGGTTTGATCGCAGCAAACGTAACAGTATGGTCCGCTTGAATGGTTGTTCGAGAAGGCTGCCCGGTGTCACAATCGAGTCCGCTGGGCAAATCAAGTGCGAGAACTTTTTTTCCCCGATCATGCGCGCGATTAATGGCACAAATCACTGTGTCAAACGGCGTTCGCGGCTCACCTTGCGCACCTGTTCCCAGCAGGGCGTCAAGGATCCAATCGCCATTGTCCAGACACGCCGCGATCGAGTCTTCTGAGGCATTGTTTGGAAGGACGGTCAGCGGCAATTGGGCTGCCCGAACGATCTGGTAATTGAGCAGTGCATCCCCGGTCAGCGAATCGCCCGGCATGAGCAACACAATCTGGACCTTATAACCTCGAAGGTCCAGATGCCGCGCAACGACCAGCCCATCGCCAGCGTTATTTCCCTTTCCACAACAAATCACAACGGGTCCATTAATCCCGAGCGTTTCCAGGATATCGGCAGCACCACGTCCTGCATTCTCCATCAGAACGATGCTGGGAATGTGGTAATCTTCAACAGCTCGGCGGTCTAATTCTCGCACCCAGCGTCGCGGAAGAACAAGATTTCGGTAAAGGTTCTGGCTGTACATCACCGACTCGGGGAAAAATTGACTCTTGCCAACTCACCGCATTCCGCTGTCTTTGGACAGACTCACTTGTGACGTCATGGTCCCGGCACATAACTCACAACATCGGCACTCTAATACTTCACCAGTTTGTGATAAACAAAACCAAAAGAAAAGGGGCCTTTTTGAAAAGGCCCCCGGAACTTTACTCAACCATGTTTGGTGCTAATGAATTAGCCCTAAACTTCACTCGCCTTCTTTAGGCATTGCCAGGGATTGGCTTTCCAAACCGGCAAAGGCCAGGATTGCGTAAAGTACAAATCCCACAACAAAGGCGGCCACCGGCGGACAGGGTACATAAGCTGTACCAAGGACCAGGTCGATTCCGCCGACAACGAAACCGGCCACCCAGGAGATCCAGCCGGCAGGGTTAAATCCGGCCCGCGGTCCGGCCCAGCGGTTACCCGCAAGCAGATAATCGGCTGCCATGGCACCACACACCGGGCCAAACGAAGCCCCAATCACGGTGAATACGTTGGCTGCGTTTCCAGCGTATCCGGAAAGGACGAGGGCAATGGAAGCGAGGGCACCGATCCCACAGGAGACGAACGGGTTGACTTTTGGCAGGGTTGTCTTGAAACTGTTTGCTGCGATAAAGCTTGAAAAACAAGCTGACGGGAATGCCGCAATGGCCAGCAAATACCAAAAGACCGCTGGGGTCTTTTCACCAAGCACCGGAGCAAGGTTTCCCATCAATTTGGTCGGCTGAAGAACGGCAGGTTGTCCAGCCAAACCGGCGCCTGCCGTCCCCGCGGCGATGATGAGTGCCAAACCGCCTGTGAGAATGATGGTGCCAGCGATTCCCACGAGGCCTCCCAGTTTGACATCGTTTTCATCCCGATTTCCCATACCGAAATCCACGCCAGCCGCCCCGGCAGTTGCAAAGAAACCAACGACGTAAGCGCAAATCGCCAGAAAGACACCCCAAACAGAGAGCGGCGACTCCTGTTTTGCGGATGGAGCAGCCGGTGTTTCCGCCTTTTGTTCCGCGCTTGCCGGCGCCTTCTCAGTGGTCGATGCGGCGGGTGAAGCCAGTTGCTTGTGGTCAAATTTCGACAACCCGCCCACGGAAGCAAGGGTCAATACCACGAGAATAAAAAGCGGCAGCAAGGGAAGATAGGTAGCAATTCGCCCGACATACTGGATTCCTTTGAGCCCGACCAGCGTTGCCAGGAGAACAAAAGCAATCCCGACCACGGTGAACGTCAACGTTCCAGGACCAGCACCGAACGGCGCACACAACAATCCGGTCGTGGCAAAGGCGTTGACTGCCAACCATCCAAACTGAAGAACCCCCATCAAGAATCCCGGCATAATAAAGCCACCCTGCACACCGTAGGTTGATGTGCCCACCACGTAAAGCGGCAAGCCTGTTTGCACACCGAGTTTGCCTGGCACAAGATAAAACAAGTAGTGGCAAATCAACGCAGAAACAATCAGGGCAAGCAGCGCGATGCCCAAACCTTGGGAGAGTGCCCCTCCGGCCATCAATGGGACGCCGCTATCAGGCGTGAGTTCTTTCAACAACGGGACCTGATGCCAAAACACGAACCAGAGAAAAATGCCCGCGTATGTGGGCGCCGTACTGGCGTACCACGGTGTGCGCTTGTCCTTTGGCACCGGCTTGGTGCTGGTGACATAATCCGGAAGTTGTGCGGCCATTGAGTAACCTCCTTTACTTGCCGAACAGAGAACCCTAGCTCAGACCAAAAATCGACGTTCGCGACATGACTGCAAGCAGTGATATCATGACCTTCCCGATTGGGATTGAGTATAACCAAACATTTGGCATTGTCCATAACCGCGGATTTTTTACATGCCTTTTTTAGTACGGGATGTGCCGCGGAAGCTCATGCGTACCCATGCTGAATCAGGCATTCTTCTGATGGTTTTTTCGTTCTGCTGAGGTTTGTCTGATATTGTCGTCAAGTCTCGTCATTTTGCGTGGATTGTTGCTGTAACTTGAGTGCGGTATTTTGCTCAGACTCCCTACTCATCGTGCCTTCTATTATTTTCCATTGACGCAACCTCGCAAAACTCGTTACGATTCGCGATCTGGGGACATATGGGAGTTCATGTGTGATTGATCTGGCACGGCCAACTTCGTGGCCTTGAATTCGGGTTCGCTGTGACAACGTTGACGTGGCAGCAAAACCTGGAAGAGGAGGGATTTTGTTTTGACTGTGTGCCGGCAGGATGTGCCGATAACCAAGTATTCCCGGTGTTTGTTGCCTTTCGGCGCGCTATTCGTGCTTGCCTTTGTCGTGCGCATCGCCGCAGCGCTGGCATGGGAATGGCGTTTCGGCCATCGCCTCGTCTTTGGCGACAGCGAGAGTTACTGGCACCTTGCCCGATCTCTGGCTCACGGTGAGCCATATCGATTTGGTGAGTTTGGAACGGTCTTCCGAATGCCGGGTTACCCTGCCCTCTTGGCACCGCTTTTTTGGTTTTTTGACGAACCACCAACACTGGCGGTACGAATAGAAGGCTGCCTCCTCGGGGCCATCGCGGTCCTCTTGGCCGTGCTTTGGACGCGGCAACTCTTTGGCAACCGCGCGGGTTGGTTCGCTGGGTTGATCATGACATTTCATCCGGAGATGGTGCTTTCGAGTGTCTTAATTCTCAGTGAGGCAGCATTCCTTCCATTCTGGATTGCTCACCTATTTGGCCTTTCCGTAGTCCTTTCAAACGCGATGAGTCACGATCTGGCCCAGAAAAAGGCCGCGGGGTTCATGCTGGGGTGTCTTGCGGGCTTGACTACCCTCATCCGCCCCGTGACTATCGTGTGGCTGCCTTTCCTGGCGACGATCATGGTCTTGTTCTCCAAGCAGCGTCGGGGATGTCTCGCGTTCTGGGGAATATCGTTCTTGGGTTTTGCGGCCATGATGTTTCCGTGGTGGCTACGGAATTATTGGGTGACGGGCCAATGGGTTTTGACGACAACCCAAGCTGGTCCAACTCTTTACGACGGATTGCATCCCACAGCCACCGGCGCCAGCGATATGACGTTTGTGCCCCAGAAATTTAACGAATTACGGCAGCGTATGCCGGATACTCGTAACATCGATCTTGAACTTGAGTTCAACAGGTGGCTCGCGTCGGAGGCCCTTCGGTGGGCATGGTCTCACCCGCAACGGATGGTGAAGTTGGCGGTAGTCAAATTCCGCCGACTTTGGAATCCTTGCCCTAACGATCCCGGGTTTAATGTGTTTCCCATTAACGCCATCGTTGGTGTGGGTTTCGCGGTCATCCTGGGGTTGGCATTGGCGGGTCTGATAAAATTTAGAGCCATGAGCTGGTCGCTTGTTGGTTGCTGGCTTCCAGTGATATATGTTACGGTGCTTCACATGGTCTTTGTGGCTTCGATACGTTATCGATGGCCAGCCCTTCCGGGCTTGATTGTCTTGAGTGCTGGCTTCCTGGCAGTGGGTGTGAAGAGAAGTGAGCATCAGTCTGGTAGACTAGGTCTAGGGTGATCGATTAGACATGGTCCTTTCGCAGGTTGGGAAGGAACGTTATTGCTGATTGTCAGTTAGGACTGCAGGGACGTTAGTCCGCGATGAAGGGTTCACGAGGACCGGCAAAAACGATTTGGACAATTGGTAAGTGGGGTCTTTTCACCCTACTGATAGCCGGTCTTTTCTATGGACTTGCCGTTTACCGAACCCTTGATACGAGACTGAAACGTATCATCGAAGCCCGTTGTGCCGAGCTATTTCCGAATGTCACAATTCAGGTTCGGTCTGCTCAAATTGTGATCGGCGAGGGCATCCAGATTCGTGGGTTGCGTGTTCTCGATCCAAAACTGGATCGCAACTCGGGGCTTATCCTTGAGGTGGACGAGATCTTTCTCGCTGGCCCCGTGGATTACAAACAACTGCTGGCGAAGGCAGTCCCGATTGATCGGGTGTTGATTCGTCGGCCACGTCTCTATCTCGTCCATCAGGAACAGTCGGGGTGGAATGTTGCCCGTCTCTTTCCGTTGTCCCGTGGTCAAGGGCGGCTTACACCGGTTGAGATTGAAAACGGGTTGGTTGAAATCGTGGACATGCGAAAGAACCCAACCTCGGTCTTGGCCCTTCGGGATATTCAAATCTCGGTGACGCCCCCTACCCCGACTGCGGACGGGAGTGTTGCTTTATGGAATCTTCGCGGCACGATGACGGGGGATTTTCTTAGGCGAATCGATTTCGAAGGAAGCATTGATCCATCAGAACTTCGTGCTCGTCTTTCAGGTCGGGCTGACTCGATCGAGTTTGGACCGGAACTTCAGAGTGCCCTGCCAATTGACGTGACTCAGTACACCGAGAGCCTGCAGCATTTGCGGGCACAACTCGCGCTGACATTTCAGGTTTACGCGAGTGTGAGAGATCGCCCCGAAGTTGTCTTTGACATCGCGGGGCAGGTTACACGCGGACGAGTGGATGATCCTCGTTTGCCGCACCCGATATCTGATATTCGCGCCAGTTTTTCCTGTCGCAACAGCGGTATCGAGGTTCGGAATCTATCGGCAACCATGGGGCAAACATCGATTTGTGTAGCGTCCTTTGCCTTATACGGTTGGACATCGTCTGATCCCTTGGATCTGGAAGCCCGTTGCGAGCATCTTGAATTCGACCCTGCGATCATTCGTCTTCTTCCGCCGGTGTTGCAACAAGAGTACCCAAAATACTTTCCGCAGGGCGTGCTTGACTTATCCATTTGGTTCGCATCGAGGAAAGAAGGCCCCCAATTCCGCATAACGGCTGATCTGCACGACGTATCTTTTGCTTACTACAAGTTTCCCTATCGTTTGCAGCAAACACAGGGCCGCATGGAGCTTACGCCAGAGCGTTTGACAATCCAGTTGGTTGCGAGGGCGAACGGGCAGCCTGTGGAGATTCGTGGCCAAGTCCTTTCGCCGCTGACATCCCCCAAATCTCAGGTTTTTCTCAGTGGGAAAGACATCTCCCTGGATGATCGTATCGTCGATGCCGTTCTCAATCCCAAGACACAAAGGACTTTGCGGGCTCTGCAATTGTCCGGAACAGCAGACTTCTGGCTGAGTCTGTGGCAGGACAAACCGGGCGAGGAACTTCATCGCCATCTGGAAGCCCGCCTCACCCGCTGTTCCATTAAGTACCTGGGATTTCCCTATCCAATTTCCGGCATCACGGGCCGATTGATCATGCGCGACGACGCATGGTGTTTTGAGGAACTCAAGGGAAATCATGGTTCAGCCGAAATCACAGCGGACGGAACCCTCCTTTCCGACAAGAACGGATCGGTGTTGAACCTTCACTTTCGGGGTCGTCAGATCCGCTTGGACAGTACGCTTCGGGATGCTTTCTTGTTGGAACATGTGCGAAGTGCCTGGGACGACCTTCAGCCCAATGGATTGGTCGATGTCGAGGGGACGATGAGTTGTCGTGCCAACGAGCCAATGAAATTGAACTTCTCCGCTCGTCCAAGTGACCGAAGCGTTACCCTGGAACCGACGGGATTTCCTTATCGCATGGAATGCGTTGACGGAACGTTCATTTACCAGGACGGGACAATTCTCGTCAATGACTTTCGTGCGTTCCACGGAAACACCGAATTGCGGGCCAATCTCACGTGCACGCTGTTACCGTACGGGGGGTGGCAATTGGTGTTCTCTAATCTCTGGGTCGATCGGCTCGTGGTGGATCGCAGTCTCCTGCTCGCTTTGCCAGAAGGACTCAGCAAGACGTTTGCTCGGCTCAACATTCAAGGCCCACTTGCGATCCGTGGGCAGTTTACAGTCGGCCGTTCTGGCAACACCGGCGGCGTTCAGAGTTTCAAGGCGTCCGTCCCACCTGGGCAGAACAGAAGCGTGCCCATGATGGCCATGTGGGACGTCGTAGTCACACTCGTCCAGGCGGAGTTGGGGATGGTTATCCCGATCAAGAATATCAATGGTCGGGTATTTCTGCGCGGTGAATATCGGGATGGAAGGCTTTCAAGTTTGGGTCGCTTTGATCTGGACGCACTGAGTATTCAGGGGTTTCCTCTGTCCCGCTGCAAGGGACCATTTTCTCTGGAAAACGAGGTGATGTTTCTGGGAAACCAGGGAAGTTCCGGAATGAGCCAAGAGCATAGCAAACCTGTTTCCACGGGAGAGCAAGTGACGGCGGAGCTTTTTGGCGGCCAGGTCACAGCCGGGGGATGGATCAGAGTATCCCCTGAGATGGCCTATGATCTGGCGGCGTCGCTGGTCGCGGCCGATTTCAGCCAGATGCTTCGAGAATACCACCGCAACGATGTGGCAAATGCCCGCGGAAAGGTCGACGCCTTGGTGCGCATTCGCGGGAAAGGAGACGACATCCAGGGGTTGACCGGATACGGAAGCTTCCAGTTTCGGGAGGCTGATATCTATGAACTCCCGATCATGGCAGCTCTGCTTAAACTATTCGGTCTGAAGCGTCCGGATACCGCTACGACGTTTAGCGAAAGCACGGGTACATTTCGAATTGCGGGCCGACACATTTACCTGGATACGATCACCTTTCGTGGCGACACGTTTCACCTGACAGGTCAAGGTGAGATGGATTTCGATCGCAACGTTCGACTTGTGTTGCGTGTGATGTTGGGAAAAAGAGAAGTTCAGATTCCCGTGATTAAAGAAATCTTCCGTGACGCAAGCGAGCAGATCGTTCTCGTACACGTCGGCGGCACAATTGAGGACCCCATCGTTCGGCGAGAATCATTCCCGGGCGTGAATCAGGCGATCCAGCGATTTCAGAATACGATGGAAACACTGGGCCAGCGCGAACTTGATGGAAACCGATGGTAGGCATTTATTCACGACAGGCGGTCGGAAGAGAAAACGGCATCCGAGATTCTCTCAACCAGGTGGCATCCTTTGGCCGCAAATTTTGGGGAGAAAGCGGAGGATACCGCAATGAGCATCGGACCGTTAGGTCATGTGACGGCGTCTGCTGCGGGGAGTCCCCTTGCTCAGACCAAAGGCGACACGACTCAGGCAAAGCAGGCTTCGGATGTGCAACAGCGGCGGGTCGCGGTCGATCAGCAAGCAGAAGCCGCGGCAGGAATTGGCGAGACGGACGGAGAAAACCATGAGACCGAGGAACGCGACGCCGATGGTCGCCAGGTCCTGGAAATCCCATCGCGGGAAAAGAAGGAGAGGGAAGGTACGGATCAACCACAAAGTCCGAAGGATCCAACCGGCGAGCTGGGACGCCTGCTGGATCTCAGCGGCTGATGCCGACGCTTTGCTGATAAGGGAGGACGCACGAAGAAGCGTTTCGACACCCTTGGGACAGACTGGCCACAGCCCCTTGTCAAACAGCACAGGTGATTGACAGGATAAAGGTTCTCCGCAAACAGATAATAACATCATCTGAAAGCTGACATCGAGACGAGTTATGCAGTTTACGAAGATGCACGGTATTGGAAACGACTACGTTTTTGTAGATTGTTTCCGGCAATCGCTCCCCGAAGCCCCGGAGACTCTTGCACCGAAGATCTCTGACCGACACTTCGGCGTGGGAGGCGACGGCTTGATTCTGATACTGCCATCCGATGTGGCGGATGCCCGTATGCGGATCTTTAACGCCGATGGTTCGGAAGCTGAAATGTGCGGCAACGGGGTTCGCTGTGTGGCGAAGTATGTTTACGAACATGGCATTGCTAGGAAAAACCCTCTGAACATTGAAACAGGCCGCGGGGTACTCACACTGCATCTTGAGATCAAGAACGATACTGTTCGAACTGTGACAGTCGATATGGGCGAACCCATTCTCGAACCGCCCCGCGTTCCTGTTCAGCTCCGTGGTCAAGCCATTGTGGATCATCCATTGACCGTCGATGATCTTACGATGGCAATAACGTGTGTTTCCATGGGGAATCCCCATTGCGTGATTTTTGTGCCCCGGATCGAGGGTGATCTGGTCGCGCGGATCGGTCCCAAATTGGAGAAGCATCCGCTATTTCCCAATCGCACGAACGTGGAATTCGTCGAGGTGCTTTCCCAATCGGAAGCTCGCATGCGGGTTTGGGAGCGCGGCTCCGGAGAAACCCTGGCCTGTGGAACCGGGGCATGTGCCGTATGTGTTGCCGGAGTACTCAGCCGTAGATTGGATCGTAAAGTTAGGGTTCACCTGTTGGGTGGAGATCTCGAGATCGAGTGGAAGGATAATAACCATGTCTTTATGACAGGACCGGCTGAAGAGGTCTTCACCGGCGTCTGGCCCGAATAGATTTTCGGCGAACAAAGCCTATTGATTTCGAACAACTCCATCAAGAGATTCGATTGTCCGATATCGGAAGACCGTAGGGCAATTCATGAATTGCCCCTACCAGTCAGTGAAGTATTCGCAGGGTACCAGGGATGGATTTGAAATGAGCAGGAAGACACGGTTCTGGCGAAACTTCGTGACGAAGCGTGCGGGTGGCGTCGTCGTGTTTCTTGTCAGATCCTGGATGCGAACCCTGAATTATCGGGTTGTGTATCGGGATTTTACCGTTGATCCTGTCTTCCCTGAGTGCCGGGGACCCAATTTATACGTCTTCTGGCACGAGTACATTCTGTTTCCTCTTTATCTCCGGGAACACAGTTATCTCACGATGCTGCTTTCTCAACATCGGGATGCCGATCTCCTGAGTGATGTCGCCACCCGCATGGGTTTTGAGTTCGTTCGAGGTTCCACGCAACGTGGAGGAGATCGAGCGATTCGGGCACTTTTTGCGGCAGGACAATCTCGCCATTTGGCCATCACGCCAGATGGCCCTCGAGGACCACGTCGCCACATGGCACCCGGCGCAGTTTACCTGGCATCCCGATTAGGTATGCCGATTGTGGCGATAGGGTTCGGGTACGATCGTCCGTGGCGACTGAAGAGCTGGGACCGATTTGCGATTCCCAGGCCTTTTTCGCGGGCAAGGGCCGTTGTGAGCGAGCCAATCCTTGTGCCCCCTGATTTGTCTCGAGATGGAATCGAAGAGTATCGTGTGAAGATTCAGGATCTCCTGAATGAATTGACCGGCGAAGCTGAGGAGTGGGCTGCCTCTGGACGTTCCCGCAGCGGGGAGCAGGTTGTCATTAAGGCCCCTGCCGCGCATCCTCCCGGTGCTCTTTCGGAAAGAATTTCGCAAGATACGCTTATCGAGATAAAAGGGACATTCTCGCATGAATTCCCGAATCCAAAAATGGAACCACGAACTCGTCTTGCCGGTTGATGCTTTTTCGACTTCGGTCGGTTGGAGAACGGGACACGGCACCCAATCATGACCGAAGCAAGATTGCATAGGGATAATGGAGCTGCTTTTCTAAGGTTGCATACTTTTCCGGGACGTGCCACGAAGGGCGTAATAAAGGAGACGTATCAGCAAGAGAGCAACTGTCAACGGGATGATCGCCCAGAGCATCATCTGGCGAAAAGCCGTCAAATAGGGGGAATGCATCACTGCCAGAACAAGGTTCGCCGTATATGCCAAATAGTAGGCGAAAAGAAGAAACCCCTCGAAACGCCCAACCATTCGTCCCGTCAGAAAGATGGGCAGGCACAAAACAGCAACGCCCACCATAATCGGAACATCGGATGCAAGGGCCTCCTGGGCCACGTTCATGCCGTTTCGCGTGACCAGTGTCCCTAACCCCAAAACGCAGAGGATATTGAAGATGTTGCTTCCCACGACGTTGCCAATCGCAATATCGCGGCGTCCTTGAATGCCTGCGACAATCGAGGTGGCCGCCTCAGGAAGCGATGTCCCTGCGGCAACAAGCGTGACGGCGATCACAAGTTCGCTGATTCCCCATGAACGCGCCAGAATGACAGCACCGTCAACAAACAGCTTTGCGCCAAGCATCAACACTCCAACACCAGCGCACACTAAAAGGAGTAAACCCAAAAGAATCACTGTATTCCAGAGAAACCATAAGACTCCCCGTTTCTTGTGAGATACCTCGGACGACAAGCTTGAGCTACTTGGAGGATTCTCGGGAACCGGATGGCCGGAATCCTCCATACCGGATTCAGTATCAATGCGCCCCGTGACGAGCGAAAGACCGATGTAAGCCATCAACAACACAAGAAGCATCACCCCTTCGTAATGCTCGATGAGGCCATTGCGGGCGATCCAATACGTCAGAAGAGAAAGAACGATCATAATGGGCACATCGCGGCGGATCAGTTGGCGGTTAACCACAAGGGGGGCAACCAGGGCAGATAAGCCCAAAACGAACAGGATGTTAAAAATGTTGCTTCCCACAACATTACCAAAAGCCACGTCAGCGTGGCCATAATATGCAGCGTTGATCGATACCGCCAATTCCGGGGCGCTGGTCGCAAAGGCAACCACCGTCAGACCAATGATTAGCTCCGAGAAGCCCAGCCGCTTGGCAAACCCGGCTGCCCCGCGAACGAGGAGTTCACCGCCAATGGCCAAACACCCAAAACCAGCGATCATCGACACGACTGGGTCCATAATTCTCCACCCAAGGTTTGGCTACAATATTGTGTGCCACAAAGCGACATGATCATTTTCTCACGCCCGCAAGCGAACGCGTGCTCGCCGGTCTGGGGCGGATTCTTACGGGGCGACCCTTTATGGTAGCAAATGTCTGTTCATTGTAATCTCTGCCCTGCCCTCGCCAACTGGAATAGGGACCTTTGGCCACACAATAGCATGGCAGGCTCCAACCAAAATCGCCATGTGGCGTCAACTCAGAGTTACCAAGGACAATCTTCCTAGTGACAACCTAAAGTCCCTTCATGGTTGGTAGCTCACGAGAAGTCATGGTATGGACCCAGGATGACTCTTGCATTCAGGCGGTAAAAACCGTGAAATATCAGACATTTGAGAAATCACCGAAAATAGGTCCCCGTCCAGTATGGCAAAGGGTGAAACAATGTCCCACGCCGAACGTCCTGATCTGGAGCCGATGCCACCGTTTGAGGGTGATGTACGATACATCTTGCTGTTAACGGTGGTTGCCACACTGGGTGGTTTGCTCTTCGGTTACGACACAGCCGTGATTGCCGGCGCCATTGACTACATGGAGGAAAAATTCACACTTACCGCCACGATGAAAGGCTGGGTCACTTCCAATATTCTGCTTGGTTGTGCTGTAGGGGCCATTCTTGCTGGGCCGTTGAGCGACTGGTTGGGACGTCGCCGACTCCTTTTGGTGACCGCGGTTCTGTTCGCCGTTTCTGCCGTCGGAACAGCGATACCGGCCAATCTGACGCAATTTGTTTTTTTTCGGATCCTGGGTGGCCTTGCGGTAGGAGCAGCAGCCCTCGTGGCGCCGATTTATGTCGCGGAAATCGCTCCGGCTCACTTGCGGGGACGCCTCGTTTCACTCCAGCAAATCGCCATCATCTCAGGCATGGTGGTTGTGGCGGTTGTCAATTGGCTCATTGCGTTACAGGGAGATCACACCTGGAATGTCCACTGGGGATGGCGATGGATGTTTGGTTCAGAAACCCTGCCGGCTGTTCTCTTCTTGTTCTGTCTGGGACTTGTTCCGGAAAGCCCGCGGTGGCTTGTTAAACAAGGTCGCGCAGCGGAAGCAATGAAGGTCCTGAACCGGACGAGCGGCGCCGCCCGAGCGGCCTGGGAGATTGCCGACATTCAGCGGACAATCGCGGAGGAAACCGGACGGATCGATGAGCTTGTCAGACCAGGATATCGCAAGATCCTTGTAATTGCCATTATTCTTGCCATCCTCCAACAGGTCACCGGTATCAACGCCATCATTTACTACACGCCCACGATTTTCCGCTCATCAGGAAGCACGGACATCATGGCGCTTGCCTGGACGATTTTGACGCAAACGGTCAACCTCACATTTACGCTGGTGGCCATCGCCGTTATCGATCGTCTGGGACGGAGGCCGTTGTTGCTGCTGACATCGGTCGCCATGGCTGTGTCGCTCACACTCCTTGGTTGGGCTTTTCAGCAACAACTCTCAAGTACCTGGGTGGGGATCTTCGTCCAGTGTTATCTGGCATCATTTGCCATTGGTATGGGACCTGTGGTATGGGTCGTTCTCGCAGAGATATTCCCGACGCGGACCCGCGGGCTGGCTATGGGGATCGCCACGGTTGCCTTGTGGTTGGCCGATTTCCTCATCACACAGACAGCGCCCATGATGTACGACACGTGGGGACCAGCATACGCCTTTTGGTCCTACGCAATCCTGTGCGTCGTTTGCTTTTTCTTTGTTCTGGTATTTTTGCCAGAGACCAAGGGCAAGACACTGGAGGAAATCGAACGGAGTTTTCTCGCACGGGAAAAGGCTTGAGATCGGATCGCGTGATGGAGAGGTGGCGGCCATTTCCGTGTCCATATTGGAATGGAACCGCAATTCAATCAAGTGCCAGTGGTGAATGCGCACACAATGCCTGACGGTAGGGACAATTCATGAATTGCCCCTACCGTCTTACGATAACGCACATTACGATCTCGTTGTGAAGCGTTTCATTCACAGCGTTGCCGCAACCAAGGTCAATGAGCGTCTGGGATGTGATCAACAACCATGTGCAGGGATGATTCAATGGACGGCGATTTTGCTGACTTTTTTGCGGAACTTAACTTGCCCCGCGAGCTTCCTGTGCTCAGCGTCTCGCAATTGACCGCGATGATCAAAGACGTCCTGGAAGGTGTTTTCCCCAGAGTCGCTGTGGTCGGCGAGATTACGGATCTCTCGGTGGCAAAGTCAGGGCATTGTTATCTGACTCTCAAGGACGAAGGGGCACAGCTTCCCTGCGTCATCTGGCGCTCTTATTTCACGCAGATCACCTGTGAGCTACGCGATGGGTTGGAAGTCTTTTGCCGCGGGCGACTCAATGTCTATCCACCGCATGGGCGATACCAGTTTATCATAGAACGCCTCGAGCCAAGCGGCTGGGGGGCATCGGAACTGGCCCTCCGCCGATTGAAGGAACGGTTGGCAAAGGAAGGCCTCTTCGACGCGGCCCGCAAACGGCCGCTTCCAAAATACCCCCGCTGGATTGCCGTTGTTACAAGCCCCACGGGCGCCGCCATCCACGATTTTCTCACGGCTTTGCGCGGCCGCTTTTGCCCGGGAAATGTCTTGATTGTGCCGGTCCGGGTTCAGGGAGAAGGGGCAGCCGAGGAAATCGCCCAGTCCCTTCAGCACGTCAATGGCCTCTCGATACCGATCGATGTGATTGTCCTCACCCGGGGCGGGGGCAGCGCTGAAGACCTCGGGGCGTTTAACACGGAAGAAGTTGTCCGCGCTATCGCTGCCTCGAGGATTCCCGTTGTATCGGCTGTGGGGCACGATATTGACGTCACGTTGGCTGATCTCGTGGCCGATGTTCGAGCCTTGACCCCCACAGATGCAGCCAGCAAAGTCACGCCGTCGCGCGAGGAAGTGGAAGAACTGGTAAGCCGACTCGCTGTCCGATTACGATCGAGTACGGAGTTGCGATTGCAGATGGGGCGTGCCATTCTCGAACGGACCTCACAACATCCGTTCTTCCGACGGCCAAAGGATTGGCTGTACGAAAAAGCGCAAACAGTTGATGACTGGGACAAACGCTTGGAACGGGCGGGCCGTCTTGTGATCGAAAGATTTTCCCACCAATTGCAGCAGAAAATGACTCATCTCGAATCACTCAGTCCGTTGGCGGTCCTAGCTCGGGGTTACTCCATGACCTTTGTCCATCCCGAGGGACAGCTCGCGCTTCGGGCGTCACAACTTCACCCGGGGTCTCGGATTCGAACACTTTTTTCAGAAGGCAGCGCCGTCAGCCGGATCGAGGAAATCTCTTCCTGAAATCATCCCTGAAATCATCATTTTCTCTTTTCGGTGACGACAAAACTCCTCTCAACCTGTGGGAATAAGATTGCTACCATGAATAAGGTAGGCAGGTGGACTGTTTTCCCCCGCTGTTGGATCATGTCTTGAGAGATTTCCCGCGTTTTTCAACCACGGGATAAAGGTTGTCGCTGCATGATTCTTTTCAGGCGAGAAAATCAAACAGAAATAGCTTGCAGTCCGTTTGCGTGGACTATTTTGATGTCCATCGGCATTTTGGGGTTGGTTGCAAACCACAGTATGGCGGAAGCCGTTCCCAAGACAACTTCCGTTGCTGTGCTTGCCGATTCTGTTTTCCTTGCCGAGGCATCCCCACTTCTACCATTACCGGAACCCGAAGTCCCCGCCGCAGCAGTACGGCAAACAGGTCCAGAGGGGCGTCTTTCTCAGCAGACGCAGGACGGCACTGAGACCAGCCAGGGGGACATTCGTCAGGCATCTCCTTCCCAGCCGTCAGGCACCATTTCATCCGGTCAGGGAGAAGCCGGGGCGAAAGACAAGGCTTCCTCCCTTTCCTTTTGGGGGATCATCCGAGCGGGCGGCACCGTCGGGTTCTTAATCATGTTTCTCTCCATTGTGGCGGTTGCTTTGGTGGTGGAACACCTCTTGACGTTACGTCGTGATCTCTTCATGCCTTCGACCGTTGTCGAGGAGGCTACAGCGCGTCTTTCTGCCAGGGATTGGAAAGGGGTTGTTGACATTTGCCGTGAAAACCCATCCGTGTTGTCGGAGGTTCTGACCTCAGGAATCTCTGAACACGAGGCGGGCTGGAACGAAATGGAAAAGGTTATGGAAGAGACCTTGGCAGAACAAACGGCCCGCTGGAACAGGAAGGTGGAATACCTTTCCGTGATCGGGAATATCGCGCCCATGTTGGGGCTTCTGGGCACGGTCATCGGCATGATTCTCGCATTTCGCACCGTGGCAGAAACTCAAGGGGCGGCCCGCGCTGCCGACTTGGCCGAGGCCATTTATCTGGCCCTCGTAACGACTGTGGAAGGCCTGATTGTCGCTATCCCGTCGCTGGCTGCTTACGCATTCTTCCGCAATCGGGTGGACGAATTGATGGCGGAAGTGGCCGCCACCGTTCAGAAAATGTTTGCACCCCTTAAACGGCGTCGTCCACCGGTGGCCAAATCCTCGACAGTCCCCCCACCGTCAGGAGCGAGTCATTGATGCGCGTTGTCCGAAGTACCGACCAGCCCAAGGTACGTTTGAACCTCACGCCCATGATTGACGTGACATTTCAGCTCATTTTGTTTTTTTTGCTCGCAGGACACATGGCTCAACAAGAGAGTCAAATCGATCTGATGCTGCCTCAAGCCCGGACGGGCGAGAAGATGGCAGAAACCGACACGAGACGGCTGGTGATTAACGTTCTTTCGGATGGTCGGGTCCTCCTGGCTGGCGAAGTGCTTTCGGCAGAACGGCTGAGTCAGTTGCTCGCAGCAGAAAGAAATGCCTCGGAGAAAGTTGAAGTACGCATTCGCACAGATAGAGACACGCCCTACAGATTCATTTCACCAATCCTTTTGGCTTGTGCCAGAACCGGCCTTTGGAATGTATCGTTTGCTGTGATCGCGACCAGCGAATAGTGCGACTCGTGTTCGATTGAGAACGAATTTGTCATGAAGCGACCATTTGTATCTCGTCAAGCTTCGCAGTTCGATCTGCCCATGACGCCGATGATCGACGTTGTCTTCCAGCTCATCATTTTCTTTCTTTGCACAACCCGGTTTACCCCGATGGAACATGTCCTTCCGACACGACTTGATTTGCCTGGTTCTGAGGGCAGTGTAACAGAAGTGACACCGGATCTTCAGGACCTGACAGAGATTGTGGTTGTTTTGGAGGGCAATCGTGACCAGGTAGCCATAAGCATCAACGGTCGCCCTGTGGCCACGATGGATGAACTGCGGCGCACTCTGATAACCCTGGGAAAGATTCGGTTGGACGTCCCCGTGATCGTGGACCCGTCACCTGAGGTCCGCATCTCTCAGGTTATCGACGTATACGACCTGTGCCGAGAAGTCGGGTTCGTTCGTATTCAGTTTGCTGCGCCCACCAACACATGAAACGTATTTTTCTTCTTTTTTTCGTATTGCTTGCAGTGAAAGGCTGGGCCGGGGCCGAGCAAGTCTACTACCCCAGGGAGAGAGAAGACCGTATTTTCCTGGAAGAGCTTCGTGAGCGTTCGTTCTTCAATCTGGCCCGGCGTTACTGCGCCGAGAGACTCGAAAGGAACGACCTCCCGCTGGCCGAACGAGCGATTCTCACATCGGAATTGATCGTGACTCTTGACGAATGGAGCATGAAGACCGAAGACCCGGCAAAACGGGAGTCATACCGTTGTGAGGCGGTTGCCGTTGCTGAGGACTTCTGTCAACGCTTTCCCAATACAGACTGGCGACTGCTCGTTTCATTTACGGATCTGAAGTACCGAGTGGCTGTCGCCCGCGGTTTGCGGGAAGAGGCTGAGTTGGTGGAGGGGCGAGATCAGCCGTCGCCCGGCCACTCTGCACTTGAGCGGGTACGCGAGGTCTTGCGGCAGGCACTTAACGCCATGAAGCAATTGGATGCGGATCTGCAGGAGGTCTTGCGGCGTCCACGAAATAGAGTGGAAAAAGATGACGATCCTAGATTTACAGAACAGCAATGGCTGAGCCTGGAAAAACACCTGCAATTCGAACAGGCTCGCGCATTTGCCGAACTGGCCCGAACCTCCCCTGCCAATAGCGAGGACCATGTGGCGGGAATGGTCGAAGCTGCCAAGCGATTCGAGGTGCTTTCGCAATTGCCCCTGGATCATCCCCTGGGAGTACCATCGCGGTTGGGACTCGTGGAAATCCGCCGGGAACTTGGGGATTTAGCGGGAGCGAGTCGCATCCTCGAAGAGTTGCCGGAGGAGAAACTGGCGGTTGATGATCGATTCTCACTTCGGTCAGAACGAATTCGTATTGCCCTGGCCGGCGGAGAATCCAAAGCATTGGATCAGCTTCTCGCCATGGGCCGTCAAATTGAAGGCCGGACAGCACCTGAATTGGATTACGCTTTCCTGCAAGTCTATCTCGAAAAGTGGAAGAATGCCCGCAAGGGTCAGCCTGATGAGGGGAATACCTGGGAAGCTCGGATTCGGGAGATTGTTAACGGTCTGCGTCAGAATGACCCCACCGAGTGGGCGCGACGGGCTGAGCTGTTGGTGACGCAACAGATTGCAATGGGCGTTGATGAGCAGGATATCGACATGAACGTGTATGTTGCGGAGAACGCCTATCGGGCGAAAAGGTGGGACGATGCTGTAGCCGCCTTTGACCGTGCCCGAAAAGTTGCTGAGCAACAGGGCGATTTGGCACGTGGGCTTCAGCTCGGGCTTGCTGCGGCAGCCATTGAACATGAGCGATCCCGACATCGCGAGGCATGGCAGCGCTACCATGATCTGTGCGAACGTTTCTCGGACCGAAGCGAAGCTGAGGATGCGGCACAACTGGCTGCTTTCCACGCAGGCCAGCTTGCCAAGGAAAATCCTTCGGAGTTCTTGTCGGTTTATCAGCAAGAGCTTGAGTCATTTCTGCAACACTGGCCTCAGTCGCCGTTCGCCTGTGAAGCATCCTTCTTCCTGGGGAGACTTCATGCTCACTCTGGCCGCTGGTCCGACGCGGTGGATCGTTTTCTCCAATCGCTGGAGTTGTGGCTGCTATCAGCCGCCGCCTCTGAGCAACAGGCCCCTGCAGAGGGAAAAAAGGTGGCCCCATACTCAGTTAATCTGACCCTGGAGGAACTGGAAAAGACGATCTCACAAATGCTCTTGGAAATATCGAATCGTTTCGACGCGACCGGGAAAACGCGAGACTTCGCACGGCGACTGAAAACGTGGGCTGAGGAAATCCAAAAGCAGAATCGCGATCAGAATTGGAGTCTGAAGGCGGCAAGCCTGTCGGCTCGTTTGCTCTTGTGGCGGGGCGGCGATCCAGGCGAGGCGAATGCTGTCCTTGTGGATTTCTTACCAAAACCGTTTGACTCGGTTCGTGCAATTGACGTGACATTAAGGACGGATTTGCTCGCCCTAAAATTGGAATGTCTTGCATGGCTTGGGCAGACGGCTGATGCGGATGAAATCATTCGCCTGGCGCGCGAGATTCCCCTATCGACACGTTTAGCCATTTTGCAGGATGTGGACAAGAGCCTTATGGATCGTCCTTTGGCGGTTCGAAAAAGGCTTGCATCTTCGTTTGTCGTCGTGTTTGAGGATGTGCCCCAGGAGTGGTCCGCAATTGATCCCCGGTTGCGTCAAGAATTAGGACTGGCTTATGCACATCTTCTGATTGCTGCTGAGAGAGAATCCGAGTCGCTCGGATGGCTTCGGCAAATGGCGACAGAGTTTCCGCAGACGGTTGATATTCAAGAAGAGTTCGCGCTCCTGCTCGCACGGCAGTCTGACGTTAAGCTTCGACAGGAGTCGCTGGAACGTTTCCGCGCGATTGCTCAGGGAGTCCCGGAAGGCTCACCACGTTGGTTTCGAGCCAAATACATGACGGCCTGGCTTCACGCTCAGCTCGGTAATTCTGGACAGGCCTTGGACATGATTCGTGTCCTGGAAACAATCCATCCTGACCTGGGGGGAGATGAATTACGAGACCGATTCTTGCGCCTCAAGAAAGTTTGTGAAAGCCAGGCAGGCAATTCGGGTCAGCCGTGAGTCGGTGCGGCATAGAGCCAAACGACCATCGCACAATCCGTAAGGGTCGCCCAAGTTCTCCAGCGGAATGAAGAATCCAACGGTAGGGGCAATTCATGAATTGCCCCGACCACCGGGAAAAGCGACTCCGTCTGGGGAGTGTTCAATTGATAGGGACCTGTTATGGTTTTTCCTTCAACTGAGCGTCAATCACTGGGCGGACCAAGTCTGTCCAAAGACGATAGCCCTCTTCGCTCAGATGGAGACCATCTTTGACGAATAGTTCAGGCCTTGGTTTTCCGTCTGGTCCCAGCATTGGTTGATCGACATCCACGAAGGTGAGTTTCAGCTCTGGATTCTCCCGGCAGTATGTCTGAATTAACCGGTTGGCAGAACGAACAGACTCGATAAGGTGCCAGCGCGCCAGGGATGGTTTGATACCGATATACACGATGGGAGCGGAAGGACAGCCCGCACGGACCTTTGTGACGAATTCCTGAAAACGCTTCAGCACTTCCTCCGGGGTTGCCCCTCCAGCAATATCATTGTCCCCGGCGTAAAAGACGATCAATCGCGGCTGATAGGGGATGACAATCCGATCTGCGTAGTAAGTAACCTCATGGATCTGGGAGCCACCGAAACCACGGTTGAGGACCACCAAATTCGGAAAGGACTTGGTGACATCCCATCGTACGATGCTGGAACTTCCTACAAAGAGGACTGCATTTTTTGGCGGAACTTCCTGCCGATCTTTTTCTTCGAATTTTGCGATGGTTGCCTCCCACCGCGTCGGCGAGGGTGGTTGCTTCTTCTGAGCTGAGGCTTGCTGAGATGCCAAAATAAACCGATATTGGCGATTCTCAGATTGCCCTGTCTTGTTTGGCAGCCCAATTTTGTCGAAATCGATGATCTCAAACTCAGGAATCTCTTGTTGGACCTTACTATTCGGCTTGAATTGCCAGTCTTCTGCCTGCGGGTTGACAAACAGATCACCAATGGCCTCGGCGGGAAGGATAAGATTCTTCTCTATCAGCAAATAGGGACGAGCCTTGGCTTCGATGTTTTCCCACGTTCCTCCCACACAGACGTTGTAACGAATCACATTACCCTTGGGCGCAGCGGGTTCGTCCTGAAGAATACCGGCCAGTTGAGGATAGGCTGACTGCCAGAGAGGTGTTTGATAGGGCATGTCTTTCAGTCGTTCGGTCATGGTGGTGTCCACGTGATACGATGCCCAGCCCATGGCCCGGGCATCCACGTGGACTGCTGGCCGACATTCGATGAAGACATTATTTTCCACAAGATTGTCACGTCCACCCCCGATGAATGCTGCGCTGGTCACGCGGAAGAAGACATTCTTTCGAATGGCCGTTCCGCAGTACATGTCGTCCAGGTAAACCCCTACGCACCCGCGATCTTCAAAACCACTGATATGATGGAAGTAGTTCGAAACGAACTGAGTACCGCGCATTGTCCAATCCCGTCCGGCGTAAATGGCGCCGGCGTCGTTGGACTCCAGGCAGACGTGATCGATTTCATTGAAGGCAATCAGGTGGTTGTTGCCCGAAAATCCGACCGCCTGATGGGGCGCATGATGGATGTGGTTGCGAAGCACCGACTGGCCAACACCCCCAATGGAGACCCCAGCACGATACATCGGATGAATCCGCCCGTAGTGTTCAATCTCGTTTGCCTCAATGATATGACCGGCGGGTTTAAGTGCCGAACGATCTCCACCAGTGGCTGAAACACCACCTTCACCCAACAAATGCAGATGACAACCACTCACGCGACAACCTTGGCCGCTTTGGATGATGATACCCCAGCCCCCCAGCAGGGAAAGCTGCGAATTTATCACGCCGCAATTTTCACAGTTGACAAATCTGATGGCGGTGCCTCGTGTGTGAGCAAGAGCAAGGTCTCTGATCTCCACATTCTTGGCGTCTGAAATCTCGATCAGAGAATCGAGACAGGAAACCGTCGGTTGGCCTGCCATAAGTTCACTGACCGCTTTGGGCGAATTCGGAGGCCAGAAATAGAGCTTTCCGGTTTCGCGATCAAGATACCATTCGCCTGGGGCATCCAGTTCGCAAAGGAGATTGAATCCGTAATACCATTGACCCTTCCGGTAGCCATACGTGTGATAGGGTGGCTTGACTGTAATGAGATGCCGCTCCGGATCAACCGATTCAATGGGGTGGCGCTGGTCCGACCAGTCCCAGAACCAGTATCCGTGGACCCACGGATCCTTCTCCAATCGCCAATGGTCTTGACGGTTGCCGTCGTAAACGAACTTGCCAACTTTGTCGCCCGGAATCCCGTGAGTCGTGAATGGCTGTTCGTTCAAGACGCCGGCAATTTTCACGAACCCTTCATTCGGCCAACGAGCAAGTGTCATCGGGGCGTTTTGATAGAAAAGCTCAATGCCACCACCGCCAGGGGAACCGTACTCACCAACTCCTAAGGCCTTCAGGTCTGCGACAAAAACATGGGGCCGCGCTTCAACCGGTAATTGCGATGGCAGGTCCTTGATGCTCGAAGCCGGGACCCAGTTCGTAATGCGACGTCCGCCGCTAAGAAGTGCCACGCCTGGTTTTTCCGCGCGAATCACCAAACGAGAGCCTTTGGCCTCGGGAAACTTGAGTGCAACCGGCGAGGGAAGCTCATACCGCCCTTGTCGGATCACAACCTCAATCGACGCCGTCGGGGATTCACGAAGCACGTTGGCAAGTGCCTTCTCCAGAGGGGACAAGGAACACCACGGACCATCCGTTTTCTCGGCGTTTGCGTCAGGGAGGCGACCGGTCCATAAATCGTTGCCGTTTTCCGCCACGTAAAAAACAACCTCGGTGGAGGGCCTTTCCGTCTCTTGGCCCGGAGCCGGCAGTCCGAACACAAGTGTGAAAAGGACCACCAACCCAATGGGCAACCAGTATTGTTGGCGGAAGGTAAGCTGAGAGCGGCCTGCAACGGTCAAGCGTTTCATTGCATTCCTTTCCTGAAAAGCATCATTACCAATTCAAAAGCGCTCAATTTCTTGGCCAAGGAACAACCCCATGGCACTTTAGCCGATCACAGTGGTAGGTTCGCAAAAGTCCAGCGGCCAATCGGATCACCCCCTGGTAGGATGCCGACTGATCATGCGACTATTCAATAACCAAGTAGGGGCAATTCGCGAATTGCCCCTACGTTTTTCCGACAACCTGCGATCTGATCTCCTTATGGAGTTGTCTACGCTCAAACGGTTGCGGGATCCGGATGTTCCCAGGGGGCACGGTACGGACGCGCCAGCCGCTGATTGGCTTCAGCATCACCTACCACTTGGAGTTTCTCCGCATCCCAGGTCAAGCTGCGCCCCAATTGCAATGACAGGTTTGCCAAAATGCAGGAGGCCGACGAAATGAAACCCTGTTCAACATCAGCCACGGGACGTGTTCTCGCATCGACAGCTTCCAGGAAGTTGCGGATATGTCGCCGAAGGGCCGGGGCAATATGCCGTTCCAGGTCCTTTTCTGTCTTATCCTCTGGATATTCCTCCAATTCGTATTGGACATCCTGATGGGCCTTTTCGCCCTGGCCTTGCGGGATGAAATCGTAGCGAAAGACGCTTGCGTGTAGGGTTCCCTGATCTCCATAGAACGTTGCCCCCCACGGGTAGTCTGGATTGGGGGTTGTACCCCAAGTCCGGTGTTGCCAGACCACGTTCACATCACCAAAGTCAAAGACTGCGGTTTGCGTGTCGGGAATGTTGGCGATGCTGTCCTTGTGGACCAGGATTCCACCAGACGATGAGATCCGTTTGGGCCAACCCAGATCGAGCATCCATCGCACCATGTCCAGCATGTGGATGCACATATCGCCAACGATTCCATTACCGTATTCCATGAATGAACGCCAACGCCTGGGATGGATGGCCGGATTATAGGGCCGGAATGGGGCCGGGCCACACCAGAAGTCCCAATCCAGCGTTGCCGGTGGTTCACTGTCAGGTGGTGTTCCACGAAAACGCATGTGGTAATAACAGTAAATCTCAACGAGGGCGATCTTGCCCAGTTTTCCCTCGCGAATGAAGCGGTCGCGGGCTTCGATTAAATGGGGCGTGCTCCGCCGTTGGGTATTGATTTGCACAACACGATTATATTTGCGGGCGGCAGCCAGCATCGCGGCTCCTTCCACAACGTCCACGCTGATGGGTTTTTCGCAATACACATCGGCGCCCGCCTTCATTGCGGCAATGGCAGCCAGAGCGTGCCAGTGATCGGGGGTGCTGACTTGAACAATGTCAAATTCATTTTCGGCGAGCATCTGCCGATAGTCGCGGTAGGTTTTCGGCTTCTTGTGCGAACTCTGCCGCTCTGCGACGATGTTGGCCGCCTCTTCGAGCATCTGACCATCCACGTCTGCGAGTGCGACGACTTCGCACGGTTCGACCTGCAAGAACCGCAGCAAGACACTTTTTCCATACCAACCACAACCGATCAATCCAATCCGTCTGGGCTTAACCCGGCTCAAGCCAACAGCGTAGCCCGGCATTGTTCCCATGACGAAGCCTGCCGATCCCAATTTAAGAAAGTCGCGCCTTTTCATCTTGACTCTCCTCATGGCATTCGAGTGACCGCGAGACAATGTGCCTTCAGACCGTGACAGTTAGATAGACGATGTTTCTCTTGGGCAACCCTCGCGAGCGTATTTGCGACTTTGCCTATTATGCCGAATGCCACATCCAAAATAAACTACGCTGCTCGAGAAAATCCCACTGCCGATGGGCGGGGATCAATCTCGATGGGCTGGAGATGCTGCGGCGCAGAAGTAATCCCCATCATTTCGCACTCAGCTCATCGCCTTACCATGTTCCTCTTTGCCTGGGAAAGAGAAATGTGAGCCGCTTAGTCGCGTATTCATGCCCTGCTGTTCACGCGATTCGCGTATAATTGACAGATTGGTGCCTGAGTTGTTTGTGAATGCAATGAGGTCATATCATGACTGTTAGTAATCAAATGAATGAGGATGTTCCTGACGAGACGGGGACCGTAAAACCGTTTCGTGAAAACAACTCCTTGTCGTCGATTCCGATCGATATGCAACGAATCGAACGTGCCGTCCGCGAGATCCTGCTTGCGGTCGGAGAAAACCCAGATCGCGATGGGTTGCGGGAAACGCCCGCTCGGGTGGCCCGGATGTATGCTGAGCTTTTTCGCGGTCTTCGGGCAGATCCCCGACGGCACCTCAGAAAGGTTTTTGTGGAAAAGTACGATGAGGTTGTCCTTGTCAAGGACATCAGTTTTGAAAGCGTTTGTGAACATCATTTGCTGCCTTTTATGGGCAAAGCCCACATCGCCTATCTTCCGGATGGAAAAGTTGTGGGATTGAGTAAGCTCGCTCGTGTTGTCGAGGATGTCTCGCGTCGCCCGCAGGTTCAAGAGAGAATGACGGAAGACATTGCTGACTTGTTGATGGAGGAATTAAACGCCAAAGGAGTTGCCGTCATCATTGAGGCGGTTCACACATGCATGACCGTACGTGGCATTCGGAAGCCGGGAAGTCTTTGTGTGACGTCCGCTGTACGAGGAATCTTTCGGACAAACGCTTCGACCCGGGCCGAGGTTCTGACATTGATTTATGGTTCCCAACGATAACGTCGCCGTTATTTGATTAGCTCTTTCGACAGTCGATGGCATCCGGCTATCTCGAACAGCAGCGAGATCGAGTTTACGAAGACCTCTCTGGGTTGATCAGAGGTAAGGTCCTGCGCGAGCCTGTTTACCTGGAGCTGTTTGCAAGTGATGCGGGTTTGTTTCACGTCCAACCGCTTGTCGTGGTTCGCCCGCAATCGCCAGGTGATGTGATCGCGTGCATGCAGTATTGTTCTGACCATCGGATTTCGGTGCACGCAAGAGGTGCAGGAACCGGATCTGCCGGGGAGAGTCTTGGGCCAGGAGTGGTGATCGACTTTTCAGCATATTTAAGGCGGATCTCGATACTCGATCACAACGCCGGTCGAATTCGAGTCCAGCCAGGCGTGACGTTCGATCGCCTGCAGGCTCAACTTGAACCTTATCAGCGAACGCTTTCTTTTGACCCCGGCCACTCTGGTGTTTCCACTTTGGGTGGTGCTTTCGCCCGGTGTCGCCGTGGGGCACGTTCCCACCGCTACGGATGCCTTTGCGATTGGATTCGCGAGGTGACGGTGTGCCTGGCTGATGGGACACGGTTGCATTTGGGGCGTGAGAATCTCGTCGAACATGCGAGTGAACCAGCTCTCTCAGTGAAGAGTCGATTGGTGAATGAGGTGACGAAGGCCCTTCAGCAGTACGAGAACTCGCGAAAGAATCAGGGCAAGGAATGGAAGGGATGTGGTTATCATTTGGCGAACGTGCTTCATGATGGCTCTCTGAATTTTGGTAAGCTTCTCGCAGGATCAGAGGGTACGCTGGCAATTGTCCTTGACATGACCCTGGAAACGTTCCCTCGTCCCCCGGCTCGATCTGCGGTTCTCCTGCTGTTTCCACGGCTTGAGCCAGCGTTTGAAGCCGCTTTGGAGATTCTTCGTTTTCACCCCACAATCTGTGATCTCATGGATCGGCGTCATTTGAGCCTGGCCCGCGAGTCCGATCACCAACTTGAGGAACTGATTCCTGAGGATACTGAGGCGGCGATCCTCGTGGAACTTGAAGGTCAGGATTGTCGGGAAACGCAGAACGAGTTACGCACGATTTTGGAGTCGCTGCGAAATTACCATCACTTTGATTTTTCAACACGGTGGGCGACGGACAATGCTCAGATCGTGACCCTTTGGCGGCTGGTTCGGGGCTCCCAGGCGGTTGTGCATCGAACAACCTCCAGATTTCGGCCGCTCCCGGTGGCGGACGATCTCTATATAGCGTCTGAATGGATGGCGTCCTGCGTGAGTCGCCTTCAGACTATTCTCCGACAGGAGGAGGTCGCAACTTCCTTTTGCTGCCGCGTGGGCGATGGAGTGATTCATCTGCAACCATTTTTCGATATGCAGGATCCCCACTTACTCGGCAGAATGAAACGGGTTGCCGATCATGTGTATGGGCAGGTCCTGGACTGTGGTGGGGGAATTGGGCCGACTCGGGGATGCGGGTTGAGCCGAACACCCTATATGAGGCAGCAATGGGGTGATGCCTATCCTATCCTGGAATCCATCAAGCGGGCCTTCGATCCGCTTAATATCCTAAATCCGGGAAAGATTGTGGAAGAAAGTGATCCGGATGATATCTGGGAGCTGACAGAGGGGCGGCTTTTTGGAGGTTTTCATGAGCGCGATTCTGGAAGATCCCATGGGGATGCTCTCCTTGTTTCTCAAGCAACAGACGTCGTGCAGGATGGGACCGGGGGTCGCCTACAATCGCTCGCGGAGACCTATGACGGGCATGCTAAAGATGAGTCCTCTGGGGTTCCTGACTTGCTAATTCCTGGGGAAGCCTCGAGCCATCTTGTCGCTGAAACAGGCCCTGAAGATGTTGCGGATGAAACGTCTTCCAGTTTGCCTTTGGACGTTTCCCGGAGCCAGAAAACCCTTTTGCTGACCGGAGCGCAGGACGACGCTCAAGAAAGCCTCCCGCGAATTCTAGAAACGCAGTTGGACTGGCGGCCCGACCTGCTTGCGAGTGCCGTCGCACGATGTACGGGATGTGGAGATTGTCGGATTCAGGCTTCGCAGGCAAGAATGTGCCCCATGTTTCGGGCGTCTCCTCTGGAGGAAAGTGCTCCCAGATCAAAAGCAACGTTGATGCGAGCCATCCTGACCGAGGTTCTGCCGTTGCAGTCATTGGCATTGGAAGATTTCCGTGAGATTTGCGATCTCTGTGTTCATTGCCATTCGTGTCGGATTGAATGTCCGGCTCAGGTGGACATACCTTTCCTTGCGAGTGAGGCCAAAGCCGCCTATGCGTCGGCCCATGGTAATGCGTTTTCCGATTGGCTTCTCAACAGGATTGATCTGTTGGCATCCATGGCCTCACGATTCGCGCCTCTCGTGAACTGGGCATTGGCCAACCGGCAGATGCGCTGGTTCTTGGAAAAGTTGACGGGCATTTCCCATGTTCGCAAATTGCCGCGACTTCATGCCGTCAGTTTTCTCCACCGTGCGGCACGGCGGAAGCTCCACCGTTTGGAGCCAAATTCCGACAAGCGGGTTGCCTATTTTGTCGATGTTTACGCCAACTGGTTTGATCCTGTGCTTGCCGAGGCTTTTGTAGCGATCCTTATGCACCACGGAGTCTCCGTGTTCGTTCCGTTGCAGCAAAGAGCGGCGGGCACGGCAGCGATTGCCTCGGGCGACATGAATCTGGCCAGACGAAATGCTCGTCTCAACGTGGCGATCCTGGCTGAGGCCGTTCGTCAGGGTTACGAAATTGTCACGACAGAACCGGCGGCTGCACTTACGCTCATGCAAGAGTATCCTCAGCTTCTCGAAGATGAGGACTCCGAACTCGTGGCGCGACACACTCATGATGCCGGAGAGTTTCTGTTGGGACTTTATCACGATGGGCAACTCCAGACCGATTTTCAGTCCGTGCCTTTACGGCTGGGTTACCATTGGCCGTGCCGATTACGGGCGATCCAGGTTGGCCAACCCGGGCGTGAGCTGCTGGAGTTGATCCCGGGTGTCGAGATTAAAGAGCTTCCTAACACTTGCTCAGGAATGGCCGGAACGTTCGGAATCAAGTCGTGGCATTTCAGAACGAGCTTACGGATGGGCTGGCCGAGCATCAGTGCCCTACGCGATCCGGCACTTCACGCTGCCACGACGGAGTGCAGTGCTTGCCGCATCCAGCTTGAACAGGGGACGACCAAGCCCACGCTTCATCCTATTAAAATCCTGGCTGCCGCGTATGGATTATGGCCAGGCGGCCTGGACGGACTCCTGCGACCAGGATCGCCATTCTTGCTCTCGTGAATGAGTGTTGCGACCGAGGGGCCTGTGACATGCCACATCTGAAGAAGAAAACAGTATTGCCTTGGTATCATCAGGGACTGCGGTTTGAGTGCACGGGCTGCGGATACTGCTGTTCCGGACAACCGGGATATGTGTATGTCGATCGGCAAGAGATTGAGGCCTTGGCCCAGTTCTTCAGGATAACGGTGCAGGAATTCGAAGCCCAGTTCGTCCGACCGGTGGGCCGGGAAAAAAGTCTTATCGAGCGACCCAATGGGGATTGCATTTTCCTCGACGATTTGACGAGGAAATGCTTGGTTTACGAGATTCGACCTCGCCAGTGCCGGAGTTTTCCTTTTTGGCCATCGGTCTTGAAAACCGAACGGACCTGGGAAGCAACGTGCCGAACGTGCCCCGGCTGTGGGCGAGGGCCATTGTACTCGCAGAAGGAAATCGAAGATCGGATGCGGATGATTGATATCTGAGGTAATCGGTTAACGGTGCCGCGGGCAGAAAAGCCCACCTGTTGCCTGAATCGCCCTGCTTCTCTATTTTGTCAGTCTCACTCGTGGGAAATCGAAACACGAGTTGGAGTTTTCGGGATTTTCGGCCGATATTGGATGTGAGACTTATGACGACGGCCTTCTTATGGGTCCCGTCGGGTTGGATGAAACCCAGCAAGGTTGGAGGCATCGTGTGAGGGTCAGCCACAAGCTGGCTAGTGAAAAAACGACCGGCCTCAGGAAATCGGAAGGACCACCCCACGGCACGACGGATGCTTGATTTTAGTTTCGATGCAGAATAGATTTACAACGATCAGGAAATTGAAATCGATCGCTCGTCGGCCTTGGCGGAGGTAAAGCACGTGACAAAGAAAGACATTGTTCGACGTATTGCCGAAGAACTGGGAGTCTCGCAAACGCAAACGCGAGAGATCGTCCAGCGGACGTTCGATGCAATCATCGAAACGTTGACCACGGACATGAAGATTGAACTCCGGAATTTCGGCGTCTTTCGGATCAAATTACGACGGCCGCGCCGGGCGATCAATCCCAGGACGAAGGAATCCCTTAAGGTGCCAGAAAAATACGTCGTTCGATTTAAGCCAGGAAAAGAGTTAAAGAAACGCCTCAAAGCGATGGCAAAAAAGACGCGATCTCAAACGCCGGGGACAAACTGAAATCGCTCAAACTAACATCGAGGGTCAGGCCGATACCGAGTCCATTGGGCTTCGGTTATCCATTCGGAATACGATAACGACTGCGTATCTTTGGATTGACGGAGAAAATCTTCGGGGATGATGAGCATGGATTGCTCGTCAACTTGTGCTGACGGAGTGGCAAAATGCAGAAACTGATCATTGCAATCCTCGGTGCGTTTCTACTCAGCAGTGTGGTTGGCTGCGTCGTTCCTATTTATTCAGCCGACCCTGACCGCCGCGTTCAGCAATTGATTTACACATCTGAGGGATTGCGGCTCATGCTTGATGAATGGGAACGCGCCTGGATGCTCGACCATCCTGACCACATGACGCCATATCGGACGCACGGTGGTATTATCTGATACCGATTTGCCCGTTGCGGACGATACCTCGCTGAACGGCTGAAGACGCTCCGAGTCTAGGGTTGTGTCTTCCGGGGAGAAGGGCTTGCTCAAAGCTGTGTTCACAGCCCTGCCGGCGCATGTCGGCGGGGCTGTTATTTTTTGACGTGTTGGCTAACCTTATCGAACGTTCCGCAGGGTAACCCTCTCACCCTGATCCTCAGCCGGCGAGGTTTCCTTTTCTAAGGCTGCCTATTAGACTTGATATGCGCCGGAGGGATGTTTGCTTTTGCTCCGCCGATGTGTGCAGTCGAGAAGGCCTCTTTTTCTTGCGAGGAGCAAGATCAATGATTAGGCCCAGGTTAATCCCAGGGGTTCTGGTTTGTGCCTTAATCTCGGTGGAACAAGTGAGTGTCGCCTCGAACGTTGCGTTTCTTGTTCCGCAAGGCCGTGGAGCGACACTTGGCAGGGAGAGCGAGGCTGCCCTGATCTGGACTCGAAATCTGCGGGAATGTCAAACGCTTTTTCTCGACGGTCCCGAACGATTTGTCGATGACCGGGGACAGGCCGTTCGATTGACTCAATTCGATGTCCTCTGGTGCCACGAGGGCGATTTGGCGACACTCCCTGCGGACCTTCAGAACCCTGGCACTCTCGAGTCCCTTCGCAACTTTGTCGCAGAAGGCGGTGGTCTGTTTCTGTCTGGGGTCGCTGCTCGGTTGGTCATTGACCTGGGTGCGGAAACCGCGTCGATGCGAACGGTGTCCGCAGGTCACGATGGCTTTCAGGCGGCCCTGATCCCCGTTGTGAAGAATCATCCCGTCTTCGCAAGCTTGCCTGTTAGCCCAACCGGCGCCATTTTTTTCACCTCGGGAGGGTATCCGGCCTTCGCGGATTTCTATGGAAGCCCACGGCCCAATGCGGGGCGTCTTTTGGCCCGTGCTAATTACGCCGACGAAAACCCTTTGGTCGAATATCGCGTGGGAAAGGGGCGGATCATCGTCCTCGGATGGCGAATCCCAAATTATTCGCTGGCAAGTAATGTCCATCGTCGGGCATTGGAGCAACTGACACGTAACATTCTTGATTATCTCTCGGACGAGACAAAGTGGGTGGAATGGAAGGAACAGGATTTGGGCGCGGGGGCCCCCAGGGGGTCAGAAATCCCATCCACAAAAGAGCTTTCGGCTTTGAGAGCTGCCATCGAGGATTTGGCCAGATGCTTCGGCGAACGCTACGCCAATGGTGGGGGTCTTCAGCAAAAGTTGACGGAACTCACGGCTGCGTGTGATGACCTGCGAAATCGGAGTTCCGTTGACAGCCAGTTGGTCGAAAGTCTCCGGAAGTCGTTCCTCGCACTTCAACACGAAGCCCTGATCGACGCCAATCCCCTTCTGGACTTTGACGAACTCCTTTATGTGGAGAGAAAGGAGCCAAATCTCGGATTGCCGGCCAACTGGGAGAGTCACTCGAGTCTTCCCCCGACCGGCTACGAGAATCGTTTGTGCGTGATGTCACTGCGCCGGATGGGTGAATCGCCCCAGTACCTGTTCGAACCATCGGACGGGCGATATGTGGGCGAAGTTGACCTGCATTTTGACGCCAAGAAACTCCTGGTCTCAATGCCGGGGTCATTTAACCGATTCCAGGTCTTTGAGCTTTATCTGGAACGGGAAAACGGACGGTTGTTCGTCAGTCAAGTCAAGGAATTACCGCTCATCCGGGAACCCGACGTTGACAATTATGACGCCTGCTATCTTCCGGATGACCGAATCGTCTTCACGTCCACGGCGCCTTTTGTGGGAGTTCCTTGTGTCTATGGAAGCTCCCACGTGACCAACACCTACCGTTTGGACCCTGACGGGTCGGTCCGACAATTGACAGTGGATCAGGAACACAATTGGCACCCGAGCCTGCTTAACAATGGACGAATCCTCTATCTTCGCTGGGAATACACGGATCTTCCGCATGCCCACTCGCGGATTCTCTTTTCCATGAATCCCGATGGGGCAAATCAGATGGCGTATTACGGAAGTAATAGCTATTTTCCGAATTCATTCTTTTATGCGCGCGCAATCCCCGATCATCCCACGAAGGTTGTGGGGATCCTCACGGGTCATCACGGAGTGCGGCGATCGGGGCGACTGTTGATCATTGATCCGGCGGTGGGACGGCATGAAGCCCAGGGCGTGGTTCAGGAGATTCCACCGGCAGAAGACAAGGTGGAACCGATTATCCGGGATGAACTGGTTGACGGAGTTTGGCCTCAGTTCTTGACGCCTTGGCCGCTCAATGAAAAGTACTTCCTGGTCAGTTGTAAACCTTCGCCCGAACGCCCTTGGGGTCTTTACTTGGCTGATGTGTTCGGCAACTTGGTTCTCGTTCGTGAAAAACCAGGTTTTGCTTTACTTGAGCCAATTCCTTTCGTTCCCCGGCGACGGCCGCCGGTGATTCCGGATCGAGTCGATCCTTCGCAGAAAGAGGCCGTCGTTTATCTGGTCGATGTTTACCGCGGACCCGGCCTGAAGGATATACCTCGCGGGACTGTCAAGAAGCTTCGGCTGATTAGCTATGAATTCAGTTTTCGAGGGATGGGGGGATTGCTGGGGGCGGTTGGCATGGACGGCCCTTGGGATGTCAAACGAATCCTGGGGACTGTTCCGGTTCAAGAGGATGGTTCGGCCTTTTTCCGAGTACCGGCTTATACCCCGATCGCTGTGCAGCCACTCGATGGGGAAGGGCGCGCCCTGCAAATCATGCGGAGTTGGTTCACGGCAATGCCGGGGGAGGTTCTTTCGTGCATCGGGTGTCACGAACATCCGAACGATGTGGTCCCGAATCTGTCAACTCTGGCTGCATCGCAACCGCCTGCGACGATTGATCCCTGGTATGGTCCCCCGAGAGGATTTAGTTTTTCTCGTGAGGTCCAACCTGTTTTGGATCGCTATTGCGTATCATGCCACAACGGCGAGTCGGCGGAATCACACGCTCTTGATCTGAGGGGAAACGTACCCCTCAATGGCTGGTCGTCGGCCATCGCCGGTCATGTCTCCGACAAAGTCGGAGGAAAGTTTTCAATAGCTTACGCCAATTTGCATCGGTATGTCCGACGACCGGGGATTGAGAGCGATATTCACCTTCTTTCGCCCATGGAGTATCACGCGGCGACAACTGAACTGGTTCAGATATTGAAGAAAGGTCATTACGGCGTCCAGTTGCCGCCAGAAGGCTGGGATCGGCTTTACACATGGATTGACCTCAACGCACCGTATCACGGGACCTGGTCAGAAATTGTGGGACCAGAAACGGTGGCTCCGCTACTGGCCCGTGCCCGCGAAATGCGAAAACGATACACCGGAATGGAAGATAACTGGGAAGAAATCCCCACGGTGACTGTTTTGGGAACAAACGTTCGCTCGTCCGATGAGTTAGACGGCAAAAAAGAGGGCGTTGAGCTTGTCGGCTATGATGTCCAAAGCAGAGTTTTGGAGAAAACTCCACCGTCTCAAAAGGACGTCTCTCTACCCCAACTTGTTGATTGGCCCCTCTCGGCTGAGTCGGCCAGGGAACGCCAAACGAGACTCGGTGATTGGCGACGCGAAATCACAGTTGCACCAGGGGTCACAATTCCCATGGTCCGCATTCCGGCAGGGCGATTTGTCATGGGGAGCGTCACGGGCGATGCCGACGAAAGCCCACCGTCCGTCGTCGAGATTCCACATGACTTCTGGATGAGCGCATGTGAAATCACAAACCGGCAGTTTGCCGTGTTTGATCCGACTCATGATAGTCATGTGGAATCACTGCACGGGTATCAGTTCGGATTCCACGGGTTCCCCCTGGATCAACCGGAGCAACCGGTGGTTCGGGTGACATGGTACCAGGCGGTTGCTTTTTGTGATTGGTTATCGAAGCATCAGGGGGTCACCATTCGTCTTTCCAGTGAGGCTGAATGGGAATATGCATGCCGGGCTGGTAGTGAAAAGGCTTTCTGGTATGGCACGTTGGACGACGACTTCTCCAGCTATGCCAATTTGGCGGATGCAAAATTGAGCGAATTTGTGCTCGACACATACATTCAGGTGAAGATCATCCCTCATCCAAATCCGTTCGACGATTGGATTCCGAAAGACGCCCGCTGGAATGACGGCGGCCTTGTTTCGATGCCCGTTGGCTCCTATCGCCCGAATCCCTGGGGTCTTTATGACATGCACGGCAACGTATGGGAATGGACCCTTTCGATTCATAAAGACTATCCGTATTCGGAGAGCGATGGGCGTAACGCCAGGAGTTCGCCGGAATGGCGGGTGGTACGCGGCGGCTCCTGGTACGATCGGCCGAAACGTGCAACGTCATCATTCCGCCTTGCTTATCCACCCTATGCGAGGGTCTTTAACGTGGGATTCCGCGTCGTTGCTGAGAGATTACCTGAGAAGGATTAGCCGCCCGTTCGATTTCCCAAGTCAAAGGGGCAGTCTCATTTCACGTACCCTGCCCTGCTCTGTTTGGCACAATCGAGCGGTGCGTGAGCATGATGTCAAAGTAGCTCCACGAAAAGATCAAAGGACCCGATTGTCAAGAAGCCGCAAGAGCAATTCGTAAATTGCCCCGACCGTCCGGTCCAGTACCAGCATTTGCGACAGGGTTCGATCAGGTCAAGCTTCGATTGCAACATAGACGGGTGTAACGGGTTTCCGTTGTCGCGACCGACAAAGACGGCTAGATTAGAGAGAAGCGAGCCTCGTTTTCGTGGTTAACCTGACAGCGGGAATGCTTTGACGATCGTTCTGAGTTGAACTGTGGCCCAAATTGGCAGCGAGTGTGATTTATCGGTTAACATTGGGGGGTTGAGCCTCCCTAATCCGGTGATGTTTGCGTCGGGGACGTTCGGCAACATCGTCGATGGCTACCCGTTTGGGAATCTTTCACAATTGGGGGCGATTGTCCCGAAGACCGTGACATTCCTTCCCAGGACGGGTAATCCGGTGCCCCGCACCGTAGAAACGGCCTCGGGATTGCTCAATTCAATTGGGTTGGACAATGATGGATTGATGGGCTTCATCGGGTCCCGACTGCCAATTTTGGCTGGGATTGGACCCCCTGTCATCTTGAGCATCGCCGCCAAGGACGAGGACGAATTTGTCAAAATGGCAGGTATTCTTGATGAGGTTCCGGATGTCTCAGCGATAGAGTTGAATCTTTCCTGTCCCAACGTAGCCGGTGGAATTGACTTTGCTACAGATCCCCACAAATGTTACTCGCTTGTTCGACGGGTGCGGGAAACATTTCGACGGCCGATTTTGGCAAAATTGACACCGAACACGGCCGATATTGTGGGCGTGGCGCAAGCTGCAGCGGAGGCTGGTGCCGACGCCATCACGGCAGTGAATACGCTGCTTGGACTTGCTATTGATTGGAGGAAACGCCGTTCCCGTTTGGGAGGTTTTTTCGGGGGGCTGAGTGGGCCGGCCATTAAGCCGGTGGCTCTCAGGATGGTTTACCAGATTGCCCATGCTGTAAACATTCCCATCGTTGCGGCAGGCGGCATAGTCAGCCTTGATGATGCCATGGAGTTCTTTGTGGCGGGGGCCATGGCGATCCAGGTTGGTACGGGATCCTTCTTTCGCCCAACCGCCGCATGGGAAATTATTGATGGATTGCCGCACGCCCTCCAAGAAATGGGGGTCTGCTCGGTTCGAGAGATTGTTAAGACACTTCGCGGACCAAAGAGCAAACAAGGATGCTGAAGAGAAATTGGAGTGTTTGTGGTTCTGTACAAGCCGTTGGAGATTGGTTGAGGCCTTTCAGATAATCGGGTAGTTCTATGATCGTTGTCTCAGGGATTCAGCCCACTGGTCGATTTCACTGGGGAAATTATTTCGGTGCCATCAAACAGTATGTCGAGCTTCAAGACCAGGCAGATGCCGCATATTACTTCATTGCCAACCTTCATGCTCTGACGACGGTCAGAGATCCGAAGGACCTCCGGCAGAACACGATTGATGCCGCCATTGACATGTTGGCTTTGGGCATCAATCCAGATCGTGCCACCCTTTTTGTTCAGTCTGATGTTCCAGAGGTAAGCCAGCTCTGCTGGCTGCTTATGACGCGAACACCGCTTGGGCTGCTCGAACGCTGTCACGCATACAAAGACAAGCGTGCTAAAGGTCTGCCGGCCGATGCCGGTTTGTTCACCTACCCCGTTTTGATGGCTGCGGACATTCTGGCCTATGATGCCGACACGGTGCCCGTGGGCGAAGATCAGGTTCAGCACATTGAAGTTTGCCGGGATTTGGCGTCGAGTTTCAATTATCTGTATGGGGATGTGTTTGTTATGCCCAAGGCCAAAATCATGGAGAGTGCGGCCCGGGTTCCCGGCACCGATGGGGAGAAGATGTCGAAGAGTTACAACAACACCATTGGGGTGTTTGATGATCCCAAGACAATGAGAAAGACAATCATGCGAATCGTGACCGATTCGCGGCCCGTGGAACAGCCCAAGGCTCCTGAAACGGATCACCTTTTCCAGCTTTATTCCCTGTTCGTTGGGGAAAAAGAGCGTGAGGAAATGGCTGCCCGCTATCGTCGGGGCGGTTTCGGTTACGGGGAGGTCAAACAGGCTCTGGCTGATGCGGCAGAGAAGTACTTTGCCGAGGCACGGGAATATCGCAAGGAGCTGGAAGCCAAACCTCAGGTTGTTCGAGAAATTCTGGGCGATGGGGCGGCGATGGCGCGGAAGAAGGCCGTTGAAGTCTTGCAGAGAGCACAGAGTGCTTGCGGAGTCAAGTACTGATCTCAGCGGATTTGCTTTCAGTTTCTGAAAACGGTCGGCTGCCAAGGCAAGGGCTGTGTCCGCTTCCGATGAATGCCATCGACTGTGGCCGAGGAGACAGCTCTTTGTTTAGGCGGAAAGTCGCCGAATTGTTCAACGAACAGGGTCGAGCATATGCGGATCGTTGGTGTTGGGACCGACATCACAGAATGCTTACGAATCGCGCGAATGATTGATCGACACGGAGAGATTTTCCTCCAGCGGGTGTACACGCCCAATGAGATTGCTTACTGTCAGAATCGAAAACAAGCAACTCAGCATTTTACGGGCCGATGGGCAGCAAAAGAGGCGATTCTGAAGGCCCTGGGGACTGGGTGGATTCGTGGTATCAGTTGGCTTGATGTCGAAATTGTCAACCGCCCTGGGGGCCAACCGGAAGTCATTCTTAAAAATGGGGCCAAGAAAATCGCTGATCAACTGGGGATCGAAAAGATTCAGGTTTCGATCTCACATTGCCGGACCCACGCTGTCGCGTTTGCCGTGGCCGTGGGCGATTGATGTTACCAGCACCTCAGTCAGTCGGACTTGACGTGGGAACATCGTCAAAAATTGCGCGATCGCGATGTCGTCGCTGGTCTTTGCCGCGCTGGGATAATTCACGTCTCGCAATAGAGATAAAGAAGAACCACCCCAGGAATAGCGACTCCCAGATTTGCGATCCAAAAGCCCGGCGACGGAAGCGTGCCCGAACTGGTCAGTCCGTTGGCCAGCATAAGCAGCGGGTAGTAAACAATCACAATGGGGAGAAAACTCAGAAAGAAGATCGAAAGAAAGTTTTCGCTGCGGCGATACATGGCCAGCGGACAACCAAGGAGAACAAAACAAAGACTGCTGAAGCCGTTAGCCCAACGTCGATAAGGCTCCGTCTGCAGTTTGCGGATTTGCAGTTCGAGGTTGTGAAGTTGATTTCTCCAGGTTTGACGTTGCTCTTCTGACGCCTGGGCCTCTGTAAGAAGCAATTCTAATTGCCGGGCGTCCGATTCCAATTTTCGGGCGGCCGCAGGGATTTCTGACATGGCCAGCCAATCACGGTGAAGCGGTTCCTGAGGACTTTCAAAGGGAATTGTGTACCAGTATGTTTCCGGCAGAGTCATGGTGGCCTGCCCTTCGATTCGGGCAACGGGTTTTCGGCAGACGATCGTCAAGGCCCCAGCCTTGCGATCCGTGAACAATTCTGCTTCTTCTGCCGTCAGCGTAATCGCCGGCGTGTCGGGCTGAACCTGCACCGTGATGATTGGGCTAATTAGCCTCTTCCCGACCACATCTTTGACCACTAGGGAGAACTTCTGGCTGCTATAGCTCTTTCGTGTTCGAAGCATGCTGTAAGCAATTTGCTCGACCGACTCCACAACAACCCGTCGTGCGCCGGGGCGCCCCCATGTGGCAGCGAGGTCGTATGTCCAAACGGTGAAGAGACTGACAAAAAAGGCAAAAATCACTGTCGGCCTGACAACAATCGAGGGTGACAGACCAGCCGCTCGGAGCGCGATGATCTCATTGCTTCCGGACATTCGCCCCAGAACTTGGCTGACGGCGAGCAGGACGGCAATCGGAATTGTGATGCCGAGGATCTCGGGAAGCAGATACGGGATCATTCGCATCACGAGAACCGGCGGCAATCCCCGGCTGATCCCCTCCCTGGCGCCAATTCCCAGTGCCAGCAGGAGCGTCATGATCAGAAGGGCTGTCAAAAAAATCTTCAGCAGTTCTGATGTGACATACCGTGTGAAAATGGGCATCTCTGCGATCCTGGTGGTGTTTCAAAACCACTTCCAATCGTGGGAAATGGCGTTATAAATTACCATTCCTGACAAAAAACGTAAATCCCACTCTCTGTTGATGTTGGCATGGTAATGCACCCCCGGACACCGCATTCCCCTTGTGGTATGACCCCTCAAACCTTAAGATTCATTATTCGGTGATCGTGTGGATGTAACCCCCTTTTGGGGTACCCGGTTTGTCTCGGCATTTGTCATTTTTTGGACTGATAATTCGCCGCCGGGGGAATCACCAAGCCAGGAGTCAACAATGTCGCCGAGTTTTTGGCCATTTCTTGCGGAGGCAGCCTCAGGTAACACGTCGAGTGGTGTCCTGATGATGCTCACGCTGTGGATCCCGCTGATCGTTGTTTTCTACTTTTTGCTTATTCGCCCTGAACGAAAAGAGCGGGCGCGGCGGCAGGCCATGCTGAATGCGCTCAAGAAGAACGATAGGGTCCTGACGATCGGGGGTATCTACGGGGTCGTGACCAATGTTCATCGTGAAGCCAATGAAGTTACCATACGGATAGATGACGCGACAAACACCCGCGTTCGTTGCACCCTCAGCGCCATTGCTCAGGTCCTTGGAGAAGAGTCGCCCCTCGCCAATGGAAAAGATTCGAAGCCAAGTTAGGCGGCGCGAAAGTCGCGTGAGCGTTATTCTCCGACGGTAATGAGTTCGGTGCCCGAGGTTGGATTACAAGACTGTATCAATTAAGTCAAGATTTGCGTGTTTTTTTGTTTTTAGTCAGCGAGTTCAGACGATGGACCGATTCTTGGCGTCTTTGCGGCGGTTGGGAACGAGTGTCGGTATTCCGCTTGTAATATTGGTAGGGGTTCTCTTCGTAGCTGGAAACCTACCATCAATGGGGTCGTGGGTAATCGCCGAACAGGTGACGGCCGTCAGTGAAGAAAAGTCACCAACTCCAGGTACAACGAGTCAGGAACAGGTTAAGGCGGGCGCTGATGTTTCCACCCCACCAAGCACGGCAACCAATGATGCCCAATCGCAGTCAACAACCGAAAAACAGGCCGAAAGTAAGACGGATGCTGCCGCCGCAGAACAGTCGTCTGAGCCGGGAAAACCTTCGGCGGCTCAAGCCCAACCAGCTGAAAAACAGGCAGAGGGAGGTCGTCTTTCAAGATTTCTTAATGCTTTGACATACCTTGCGTTTCTTTTGATTATCGTTGGCCTTCCGATCGGCGTGGCTTATCTGGTTTGTGAACAGTGGCGAATCCGCGAGTACTTCGGACGCATTTCATTCATTTTGTTCACGATCGTCCTTGCCGTTGTGATCATTCTGACGCGCTGGCCGCCGAAATTGGGGATCGACCTCAGTGGTGGTGTGATCATGGTCTATGAAATCGAGGGAGCTGTTCGGCAACCGGGCGAACAGGCTCGCGGCGACCGTGATCAGATTGACATGGACCAGTTAATTGCGGCACTCAATCGGCGCGTTAACCCTAGCGGCGTCAAAGAAGTGACGATCCGTCGGTTTGGTCCCCAGCAGATCGAGATTATTGTTCCCGAGGTGGACGAGGAAGAAGTTGCCCGGTTGGAGCGCGTTATTAGCAGCATCGGAACGCTGGAGTTCCGTATCCTGGCCAATCAAAGGGATCATCGGCGACTGATTGAAAGGGCGTTGGCGCTTCCTCCTGATGAACAGGAATTGTACGACGACCGCGGAAATCTCCTGGCCTGGTGGGTTCCTGTTGCCAAAGGCCAAGAGGGAACAATTGGCAATTTTGGCGAAATTGCCGTTCGACGTGGTCGGTATCGCAATGAAGACTGGCTCCAGGTGTTGGTCGCAAAAGACAGATACAATGTAACGGGAGCCGATCTTTTCCGAGTCGCAGAAGATGTTGATGACAAGATGCAACCATGCGTTTCTTTCGTCCTTCGGACCGGAAGTGCTCAGCGATTCGGTGCCCTGACGAGCGAGAATCGACCCGATCCAACGACTGGTTTCGAACGCCGTTTGGGGATCATTCTTGATGGATATCTCTACTCGGCCCCCAATATAAGACAGCCGATTTTTGACCGTGGTCAAATCACGGGCATCCCCACACGTGAAGAAGTTCAAGCTCTGATCCAGGTCCTGCAGGCAGGTAGCCTTCCTGCGGTTCTCAGCCCAACTCCTATCAGCCGGCTTGTCACGGGTCCTCAGTTGGGGCGTGATACGATTCGGCAGAGTGTCACCGCAATGGTTGTGGCGGCCGTTATCGTATTCGCTTTCATGATTGCCTACTACCGATTTGCCGGTGTTGTGGCATGTTTTGCAGTCGTTCTCAACCTCTTGATGTTGCTGGCCCTGATGATTCTGCTCAAGGCGGCCTTCACCCTCCCTGGGCTTGCCGGATTGACGCTGACCGTCGGTATGGCTGTGGACGCTAATGTACTGATTTATGAGCGAATCCGTGAGGAGCTGGCTCGCAAGGCCACCTTGCGGATGGCCATCCGCAACGGCTTTGAGAAGGCCATGAGTGCCATTATTGACTCTAACCTAACAACGATGCTAACAGCCGCGATTTTGTATTTTATAGGAACTGACCAGGTCCGTGGTTTTGCAGTGACGTTGTTCCTGGGCTTGGTCCTCAATCTATACACGGCCGTGTTCATGGCTCGCGTGATTTTTGAGATCGGTGAGCGTCGTAAGTGGATAAAACGCCTATCCATGATGCAGATCATTGCTGACACCAATTTCGATTTCATGGGGGTAAAGAAATATGCCATCGCAGGAAGTCTGGTGTTTATCTTGCTGGGCATCGTCGGCCTCATTTCACGGGGGGCTGGTGTTCTCGATATCGACTTCACTGGTGGAGTCGCCGTGGAGATCCTTTTCAAAGAACCTAAGGACATCGCCGAGGTCCGCCATCGACTGCGAGAACTGCAAGATTTGGCCGTCAGCGATGTGCGAATTGAAGGGGAAGAACCCCGCCGCCGATACGTGATCAACACCTCCAGCCCCTATGGTGTGGAGGCGGAACAGTACCTGCGCGAGGTCAAGAAAAAAATCAGCCAAGTCTTTGGCGAGGAGTTGGTGCATTACTCGGTACAAGTAGAGGATCTGTCTCAAAAGAGTACCTCTGGGATTTGGAAACGGAGTCATTCAGACTTGTTGTTTGCTGGAAGTCCCTGGGGTACAGGGGTTGCTGCGCTGGCTGTTGGAGCTAACCTTGAAGCGACATCGTCGCCATCTCAGTCGGCCCCAGAACAACAGAGTTCTCCCAGTGCGGAGAAAGCTGCACCGGACGGTCCTCAATCTCCGACTTCGGTCTCAAACATGTCAGAACCACAGAATGCAGAGCAGCAAGGTGCCGAGCAGCAAGGCTCTCAAGTGGCCGATCGGTTTGCTGGCGGGACACGTGTGCTTTTGAAATTCGATCACAAGGTTAACTACGAGTCGATTGAAGCCCTTGTTAAGGAACAATTATCCCAACTTGCAGAACCAGATCGTAATGCCGCCTTCGAAGTTTACAACAAACAGTACCGTCGCGGCGACACAACAGGTTACGAAGAGTGGGAGGTTCGGCTCGGCTTGCCTCCGGAGAAAGGACTGAGCATCGTCGGCAAACTGAAGGAGCAGCTCGAAAAGACCCCCTATTTCCCTTCGTCAAATACAATTGGTGGTAAAGTGGCCGGTAGCACGCGTATAAGGGCAATTTACGCGTTGCTCCTTTCTGTGGCCGGCATGGTTGTGTACCTTTGGGTTCGGTTTACGAAAGTCAGTTTCGGGATTGCAGCAGCGGTGGCCCTCGTCCATGACGTGCTCGTCACATTAGGGATGATTGCCCTCAGTGCCTACGTGACGGGAATACTGGGATTCCTGCTAATCAATGAATTCAAAATCGGCCTGTCCGTTTTGGCCGCGCTACTGACGATCGTTGGTTATTCGGTGAACGATACAATCATCATTTTTGACCGAATCCGTGAGATCAAAGGAAAAGCTCCCAATCTGACACAACAGATGGTTAACACGAGCATTAACCAGACCCTCAGCCGCACACTCATCACGTCGTTGACGACGTTGTTCGTTGTGGTGGTCTTGTACATCGGTGGTGGTGCTGGTATTCATGCCTTTAGCTTCACTTTGCTTGTCGGCGTGATCACTGGTACTTACAGCACGCTCTTCATCGCATCACCGTTGTTGCTCTGGTTGACCCGCCAGCCTGCAGGCTCGGCCACTCAAGGAAAGTCACTTCAGCACGTCTCTTGATTCGTTTGACAGTCAAGTAAAAGGACGGCTTGGTCATGGGAACCGGTGCAGTTGCCCGGTTCCCGGCATTTTACACAGTCCTGTCGGCCTTTTCGGTTCTATCGAAGGATCGGTATCAGGGAGGATCACTGTAAACAGGCGAGGGGATTCTCGATAAGAGAGTACTGGTGGATTACTCAAGTCACTACGGAGTCATTTCGGCTATGATCGAGACAAGGATGTCTAGTTCGAGTCGGAGACGAAGCTCGGACCAGCAACGTGGATCGCGGATTCTTGGTGTTTCTGATTGTTGCCGGACTTTCCTTGGGCACGGTGTGGGCTATTTTAACCCGACCGCGTGACACGTCATCTCTCTCACGAATCGAAGAGTTAACAACTCGGTCAACTTTACTACCTCTTCCGGCAAATGCGTCCTTGCCTTCCATCTCTGAAGAACGACTTTTGCCGTCCTCACAAGATCTACCGGACACGGCGAAACTGACGACGCCATCCTTGCCAACCTCGGACCTCCTTCTTTCTGTAAATCCAACTTCAGTCCCTGCGGTCACTCCGTTCTTCCCGAGAAATCCCAGGTTCTCGCAAACCAATGCGCAGCCTGTGTCGCAAGGATTCTGCGATAAAGACATCTCAGATGGGCATCCCGTAGCGGGAACACCCCGACAACCACCTGTGGACTTGCCACCATCAAAATCTAAACCTGCATCCCAGTCCCTTCGGCACGTTGTTGCCGACGGCGAGACTTTGCCTTTGATTGCCCAGCATTACTACCGAGACATCACATTGTGGACACTCATCTATCAGGCGAACCAAGACCGCTTGAGTTCACCCGAGTTGCTGCCCGTTGGCACAGAGCTTGTCATTCCGCCCGTCCCCCGCGAGACGGAGTCACCCGGCAAGTGACCGACACGGGCCGCTCCTTTTCGCCCCGTACCTTCACGCCCCCACCACGACCGACACCACTTCTGATTTTTCCGAATAGGTCAATTCTCTTTTTTGCGGGACCGATCCTGCCAAGGCCACGGCTGCTTGGCAACCCGCTGCTCCACGAAGAAAACAACCGATTGAAACACCGGCTGCTCAAATCGGGTTAACAAATCCGCTCCCTGAACCGAGGTGGGAAACTTCGCAAAAAAGAGATCCTGGAGTTCCGGCGACTGCTCGTTCGCCTTGGGATGAAACCGAGAAAGGATGTTGTAGATTCGCTGCGCATCAGCCATATCCTTTTGAGAATCCTTTCCAACCATGAGATACACAGAAAGCGTCCGCGTTACCGCTGGATGAGACATTGCGGCTTGAGCGCTCAACCCTGGGACCGACCATTTAGGAGAGACAAGAATAAGCGCCTTGACATCCTGGCCTTGCTTTAACCCAGGATAGATCGGCCAACTCCAATCGAGTCTCGCCCAGTCGAGTGCCACCGTCGCCCCAACATCGATACCCAACACGCACAATTTCTCGATATTCAGTTCCCCAGCATTGTTTTTCTGCAAGAGGAATCGCTTGCATGTCTCCAGATCCATGTCCACCATCCGAGCAACCTCTGCCGGCGGCATCTTATCGACTGTAATAGTTCCCGGTGAAGGAAGCACGCGCTGAATGCTCTCCCCATGTCCCCGCAAATCTGGGATCAATACAGCATGGCCCTGCTGTTGGAGATGTGGGCCTAGCCGGGCAAAGTCCTTTCGACTCCCCTTCCATCCATGAAGCAGAATTACAACCGCAGCATCCTTGCCCCGATTACTCGGATAATACGTCGCCCGCAACTGAACGCCGTCCTTTGTCAGCAAATCCGTTCCACCGACTTCCACCGGTGCCGGAAGCCGTTCCCGAGACGGAGGCGGGGTGGGGGCGGGAGCCGGTGGCTTCGGTGCAGTGGCGGAAGGAGCCTGACCAACCCCAGGGCCTGGCACGGGAGCTGGAGTACCGACGCCAGGAGCCGGTGGTTTGGGAGGGGCAGGCTGATTCGCGTTTGGACCTGGAATTTGTGGACTGGGCCGCGGAGCCTCCCAGGACGCCGCTGGAACACTTTCTAACAGCATCAAACCCAACGTCACTCCAATGGTAATGATCCCTGATAACGCCCGGAACAACGACTTCATATCCACGGCTCCCTTAATGCCCAAGTGAAATCTCCACAAGCCGCACCGATTCTCTGATCCTATGTCAGGTCACTTTAGAACGCCCTTCTCCCAGGCTAATGACAGTCTAACTAAAGACACGTGTTTGGGTCAACGCGCGATGTGCCCAGAGTGGATAACGATCCTCTTGCGCAGCTCCGTAGTGAATCATTCCCGGACCACACGTACCACGCAGTAACCTACCATGAGGCAAAAAACCCAAGGAGGATCTTTGTCCTACGACGGTTGAGGGCAATTCATGAAGTGCCCCTACCGGCCGGTCAATTATTGCCTTGGCAATTGGTGTCCCGCCACATCGCGATCGGAAACCGCATGGTGTCACGCTAAAGGCCTGGCCGACGGCGAAAAGCATTTCGGTCCTCGCGGGAAAACCAGCCTTCTCCTAAGGCTCAGTAGGGACAAGTAGCCCACGACTGTGGCTGCGCTCGCGATAGAGATTCAGTCGCGGCGCCAGTTCGTTAACGATGTCACGGTGTTCTGCTGCCACATCGCGAGTCTCAGCAATGATGATTGAGCTGTTTTATCGCAAGGGTGAGGGGGCCGGGGCGTTCCGTGACGTCTCTCATCTGGATACTCAAGCTTTATTTCCTTCAGACTCGGTATCTTGCATCCGAGGGGAAACAGGTGTCGTGGACGAATCGAAGGGGATCCATTAAACTGACTTTTTCCCTGATTTAGGAAAATACGCGCCACGCGATGGGTGGCTGATTTCACCATTCGGGACCTATTCCGGATCCCAATGAGGGAAGTATGGTGACGACCTTCACCCAAAAGACAGAACGAGAATCTGACGCGATTTAATGACCGAGGAGTTACTCAGCCATGCAGATGGATACCCTTGTTGCTCTTTGTAAGAGGCGAGGCTTCCTGTTCCAGTCAAGCGAAATCTATGGGGGGTTGAATGGGTTCTGGGACTATGGGCCGCTGGGCGTGGAACTGAAACGCAACATTCGGGAAGCGTGGTGGTGGGACAACGTCTTAGGTCATAATGAGCTGGTCGCACCGCCGGGCGCTCCCTCGTGCTACCAGATGGTGGGTATTGACTCGACCATCATCATGCATCCCCAGGTGTGGAAATGTTCAGGCCATTATGATCTCTTCCACGACTATATGGTTGACTGTCGGGAAACGAAGAGGAGATACCGCCACGACCAGGTTCAGGGGCGATGGGTCGTGTACAAAGAGCGACGGGTTTTTGTGGCGACTGAGGCAGTCGGCGACGAAGCCCTCGCAGATACCGAGCATAAAGCCCTCAAGTTCTTTGGTTTGCGTCCCAAGGAGGCCCAAGAACTTAAGTGGGAATCGCCCATCGTTTCCCTAACGACTGTGGAAGATTTCTCGCTCGTGCTGGCTCCGGATGCCAAATCACTCGGAACACTCACACCGCCGCGAGAGTTCAATTTGATGTTTAAGACCTATGTGGGCGCCCTGAGTGGGGAAGAAGGGGCCGCCTTTCTCCGTCCCGAGACAGCCCAGGGAATCTTTGTTAATTTCAAGAATGTGCTTGACAGCACACGGGTTAAAATCCCGTTTGGGATCGCCCAAATTGGCAAGAGTTTCCGCAATGAGATTACTCCCCGCTATTTCACGTTCCGGTCACGCGAGTTTGAGCAAATGGAGATTGAGTTCTTTTGCCGTCCTGAGACATCACGGGCGTGGTACGAATATTGGCGAAGGCGTCGCTATCAGTGGTACGTTAACCTTGGCCTGGCGGGGGAACGGCTGCGTCTGCGAGACCACAGCCCGGAAGAACTGAGCCATTATTCGTGCGGTACGGCCGACGTTGAGTACGCCTTTCCTTTCCTTGCCCCCGGAGATTTTGGGGAACTCGAAGGGATTGCCCATCGGGGTGATTTTGATCTCCGCAGCCACATGGAAGGGAAACTTGTTCGCAAAGGAAACGAGCTTGTCCTGGAGCTTGACGCGGATGGGCAGCCCAAGTATCGCGGGAGTGGTCGGGATCTTTCCTATTTTGACGAGGAAACCCGAGAACGCTTTATCCCCCATGTGATTGAACCTTCTGCAGGGGCTGATCGGGCCGCCCTGGCATTTCTCTGTGAGGCCTATGCGGAGGACACGGTACCCGACGAGAAAGGAAATCCCTCACAAAGGGTGGTCTTAAGGCTCCATCCCAGGTTAGCGCCGATTAAGGTGGCCGTGTTTCCGCTGGTCAAGAAGGATGGTATGCCTGAAATAGCGCAGAGCATCTATTCTGCCCTAAAACCGCATGTCAACTGTTTCTATGATGAAAAGGGCGCTGTGGGTCGGCGCTATCGCAGGCAAGACGAGGTCGGCACGCCCTTCTGCATCACTGTGGACAGCCAAACGCTGACCGATAACACTGTGACCGTCCGGGACCGAGATTCTCTTCGGCAGTGGCGGATCAGGGTTGACGATTGTGTCGAGGTCATTAAGAACCTGATTTCTGGCAAGGTCCGGCCACCGGAAGAGGGTTAGACAACCCCAAAACAAGATCGGAGCGATCGCCTTCGGATAGCCGTAGGGCAATTCGTGAGTTGCCCCTACCGGTGCTGCATCATCGGTATTGACAATCGCGATACGCTCCGATCGTGATCCAGCTACAACATTGACGCCGATTTCGCAACAAGGGTGGACGAGCTGTCCCTGAGCTTTGCGGAGCACCCCAGGATGGGCCGGGCCGGAGTCGCTCTAACCTTCCCCTTGGCTGTTCCGCCATTTGTCTTCAAGCAGGAAGAAGGCAAAACCCTCGTCGTGTCAATTCTGCCAGGAAAGCGTGCCTTTTTGACATGATCTGACATTAGTTTTATGTGAGGCATCCGTTGCGTTTTCCTGGTCAGACTCAGCTTTCCTCCTGCAGTGCACTCGCTTGTTGAAATTATGACAGCATTCCGACGTGGCATTCTATTCATATTGGCGTCTGTGTACCTGGTTTCGATTTCCGTCGCCGCAGCCCAGGAGTCGGCGGAGCCTTTTGACAGTGGTCGTCCCTTTACTGTAAAGAACCGAATTGATGAAATTCTGGCCGCGAAGTGGAAGTCGTTGGGGATTCAGCCGGCGCAAATCTGTTCTGACGGGGTCTTCGTTCGGCGTGTGTATCTCGATGTCATCGGAACCCTACCTACGGCAGAGGAAGCCCGACGATTCATTGACGATTCGTCGCCCGACAAACGACAAAGGCTTGTCGAGGAACTTCTCGACCGCCCTGAATACGCAGATTACTGGACCATGAAATGGGGCGATATTCTGAGGATTAAAGCGGAGTTTCCCATCAATCTCTGGCCCAACGCTGTGCAGGCTTACAATCGCTGGTTGTGGTCGGCGTTGGCCACAAACAAACCATACGATCAATTTGCCCGCGAATTGTTAACATCCAGCGGAAGCAACTTTCGAGTGGGGGCGGTGAATTTCTTCCGTGCCGTCCAGGATCGTTCGCCCAAGGGATTAGCTCAGGCGGTTGCGCTGACGTTCATGGGGGAGCGGGCAGAGAAATGGCCGGAAGAACGGCTTCAGGGGATGGCAGCCTTTTTTGCCCAGATTAGTTTCAAGCCGACGCTGGAATGGAAAGAAGAGATTGTCACGTGGGATCCATTTCATGCTACGCAAACCGGAGAACCGCCACCACAGGAGGCCGTTTTTCCGGATGGTGTAAAGATCAAGTTACCCCCGGATCGTGATCCCCGAAGCGTTTTTGCTGAATGGTTGATATCGTCCAAGAACCGGTGGTTTGCGAGAAACATTGTTAATCGCATCTGGTACTGGCTTTTAGGAAGGGGCATTATTCACGAGCCGGATGATATTCGGCTCGATAACCCTGCCAAGGTGCCTGAATTGCTGTCCTACCTTGAATCGGAACTGGTACAGTCGAAATGGGACCTTAAGCATATTTATCGACTGATTCTCAATTCCAATACGTACCAGCTTTCGTGCGTCCCTCGAAGTCAGCATCCTGAAGCGGAGGCCTATTTTGCCTACTATCCCCTGCGGCGATTAGAGGCGGAGGTGCTGATCGATGCAATATGTCAGATCACGGGGACAAGCGAGGAATACTGGAGTATGGTCCCCGAACCTTACACCGTGGTTCCCCAAGGGGAGAGGGCTGTTCGACTCGGAGACGCAAGTATCACCAGCGCATTTCTTGAGATGTTTGGACGACCTCCCCGGGATAACGGGTTAGAATCAGAACGGAACAACCGCATGATGGCGGGACAGCGCTTGCACCTGCTCAATTCCAGCCACATCGCGCGAAAGATCGAGGAAGGCCCTGGTTTGGAGTGGCTGTTTACATTCTCCGGGAATCCGCGGGCCAAGGTGACGCAACTCTATTTGACGATCCTTTCGCGATACCCAACGGAAAAAGAATGGTCGGTGATTGTTCAGACAGCCTCAGCGCAAAGAAGTCTCTCACGGCAAACTGCGACAGATCTTGTCTGGGCGCTGATCAATAGTTCTGAGTTTCTGTATCGCCACTGATTGTGGAGGCGACATATGAACAACAGTCAATTTGCCCACGTCGTGCTCAATCCGGCGGAAACCGTTTCCGATCATGCAAAAGTGACGCGGCGGGCGGTTCTCGCCAGGGGCTTATTTGGCGCCCTGGGGTTGTACCTTGGCCACAGGTATTTTACGCCCTCGTCTTCCTGGGCTTTCGACCCCACGCTTCCCACCACAAAGCCTGGTAAGGCCAAGGCCGTGATCCAAATTTGGCTGTGGGGTGGTCCTTCGCATCTCGACACGTTCGATCCAAAACCCGATGCCGGGAACGATTATACGGGACCATTTACAAACCCCATCCAGACGAACGTACCGGGCATTCGAATCAACGAACTGCTGACAGAATTGGCAAAAGTTGCGGATAAGTACAGTCTCATCCGGGGTATGACCCACGGCATCAATGCCCATGAAACGGCGGCCTATCTGGTGCAAACGGGTCGGATGCCGGGAGACCGCATTGTTGCGCCGGCTGTGGGTGCCGTGGTGAGCTACTTCAAGGGTCAGCCGCCCGAGTACCAGAGCCTGATCCCGCCGTATATCGTGCTCACGGAACCACAGGGTCGGTTCTCGGAAGCCGGATTTCTCGGTCCCAAGTACAAACCATTTGCGACGGGCGGTGATCCCGCAAAAACGCCGTTCACAGTGGAAGGGATTGTCGCCCCGGGGATGACGCAAAGTCGGCAACGAGAGCGTCGTGAGCTTTTGGCAAAGCTGGACCTTCTGCGACAGACCGTGGGGGATCATCCGCAGATTCAGGAACTCAAACAGGCCGAAGAACAGGCTTACGATCTGATCCTCGGGGCCAGTGGCAAGGCTTTTGACCCGAGCGAGGAACCGCAGGACTTGAGGCAGAAATACGGCACGACGACCTTTGGTCAGTCGTGTTTGGTGGCACGACGCTTGGTCGAAGGTGGTGTTCGTTATGTCACCATCAATTTTAAGGGATGGGACACACATAAAGAGCATTTCCAGATCATGCGGCGCAAACTGCCCGACCTTGATCGTGGCTTGGCGACCTTGATTCAAGACTTGGCTGATCGAGGACTTCTGGAAAGCACCCTGATCTGGTGCTGTGGCGAGTTCGGGCGGACGCCCAAGATTGCCTATGAATCACCGTGGAACGGAGGACGGCACCACTACGGCAAGGCTTTCTCGGTCCTCGTAGCGGGCGGTGGCTTCAAAGGTGGACAGGTGGTTGGGGCCACGGACAAGACAGGATCGGAAGTCGTGGAACGACCGGTCTATCCGACTGATTTGATTGGCAGTATGTACGTATTGCTCGGGATCGATCCTGCGACAACGATTCGGCATCCCCAAGGGGATATGGTGCGCATTGTGCCGACACCCGAAGAAGGTGCTCCTTCCGCAGGTTTGCTGAAGGAAATCATGACCGCGTAACAATTGAATGATCCCGTTTCATTAATCTGCAACGTTGAAAGCCGTCGCGATCTGGTAAGCTGTGAGGCATACGATAGATGGTCCGTTTGAGTGATAAGGTGCGACCATGGTTCGTTTGAAACACACCGGTACTTTTCTAATAGGGGTTTTGTTCTGCCTTGCCGGCTTATCTAGCGCGGTTAATGCGCAACAGCTTCCACAGGGCATGAGGTTACCGCACGTCGGTTACGTCTATCCGGCGGGTGGGCAAATTGGCAGCGAATTCGAAGTCACAGTGGGCGGCCAGTACCTGGATGGAATCACCGAGGTGCTTGTTTCACGCCTTGACCCGATTGGTTCAGACAACGCCGCGCTTCCAGATGCGAGTTTTGTCAAATTGACCAAGCCCCTGACACAAAAGCAGGTCAACGATCTTGCCGAGAAGCTCAAAGATATTCAGGCGCGGGTCCGCGAAGAGATTCGACGTCGCCGGATGGCGATGGGACAGTACCGCGAGCTTTTTGTCAAGTTTGCCGCAGAAGCGGGAATCTCAGAGGAAATGCTTAAGGAACTCGACGAGTTTAGAAAAAACCGAAACGACCCCAAGAGGCAGCCGGCTCCGCAGATCGCAGAACGTGCGACGGTTCGCGTGTCTTTGCCGAAGGACGCGGAACCAGGTGTGTACCTGATTCGACTTTGTACTCGAAGTGGTGCTTCGGAACCGCTGCGTTTTCATGTATCTCCGTGGAAGGAAATCGTCGAAAGCGAGCCAAACGACCACGGTGAGGCAAACGTTGTTAAGGACAAGCTGCCGATGGTCATCAATGGCCAAATCATGTCCGGTGATGTGGATCGTTTTAAGATCACCGCGAAAAAAGATCAACAGTTGGTCGTTGCCGTGCTTGCCCGCGAGTTAATGCCCTATCTTGCGGATGGGGTCCCAGGGTGGTTTCAGGCGACCCTGCGTGTGCTCGATGCTTCGGGTCGTGAAGTGGCGTATGTCGATGATTTTTGGTTCCATCCGGATCCGGTGCTTGCGTTCAAAGTTCCCCAGGACGGCGATTACATCATCGAGATCAAAGATGCCATTTATCGCGGTCGGCAGGACTTTGTGTATCGGATCATCGTTGGAGAGATACCATTTGTTACCGGTCTTTTCCCGCTGGGTGGACGAATCGGTGATGAGAGCCGCGTGACACTCACGGGCTGGAATCTCCCCGAGCAGAAGTGGAGCTTCGGATCACTCCAAGGTGAACCGGGAGTGCGCCAGCTCCTCCTGCCGAAGTGGGTCCAAATTCCCCGGTCTGTGCCTTTTGCCGTCAGTGATTGGCCCGAGGTCCTCGAGAGTGAACCGAACGATTCTCAGGCCAATGCTCAGAAATTGAATACGGGCACAATCGTCAATGGTCGAATTGATAAGCCTGATGATAAGGATGTTTTCATGATTGAGGGGCGGGCCGGACAAACAATCGTGGCTGAGGTCCTTGCCCGACGTCTCTATTCGCCTGTTGATTCGATCCTACGCATCACCGACGAGAACGGCCAGGTCGTTGCGGTCAATGACGATACGGAAGACAAGAGCGCCGGACTGCTAACCCATTATGCAGACTCCTTTGTGGAGGCGAAACTTCCCAAACAAGGTAAATACTTTATTGAGCTGACAGATGCTCAACACCAGGGCGGTCCCGAGTTTGCGTACCGTCTCCGCATTAGCCTCCCGCGGCCCGATTTTGAGCTTCGAGTGGTGCCTTCCATGCTCAGCGTCAGCCCGGGCGCCGTTGTGCCTATCGATGTTTACGCGGTGAGACGGGACGGATTCTCTGACGACATTCGCCTTGAACTCGCGGATGCCCCTGAGGGAATGCGACTCAGCGGGAATTGGATTCCGTCTGGGCAGGATCATGCCACCATCACGGTGACCATCCCGGCGTCGGTCAAACCAGGAATCCGTGGCCTCACATTGGTTGGAAAAGCCAGGGTTGGCGATCGGGAGATTGTCAGGACGGCCGTCGCGGCCGATGATATGATGCAGGCCTTCTACTATCACCACCTGGTCCCCGTCGGAAAATGGGCGATCAATGTCTCGGGCAGATCGCGATACGGTGTCGCATGGGTGTTACCTCCTGAGAAAGCGGTTCAAATTCCCATTACGGATAAAGCCGAGGTTCGGCTTCCCTGGCTCGGAAGTTCAGCCACGAATCTGACTCTTGAGCTTTCCAATGCCCCAGATGGAATTGCCGTTGCCGACGTCGTCCGAGATGGCAGTGGAGCCAAAGTGATTCTTACAGTGGACAAAGAGAAGATTAAACCAGGAACCAAGGGCAACCTTGTCTTTGGGATGTATGGTGAAACACAGCGACGCGGGCTGGTTGCGACAAGCACGCAAACCGTCCGCTATTTTGCAGGATGGCTACCGGCAGTGCCGTTTGTCACCACGGAGCGATGAACGGTCTCACAAGGGAATCGAGAGTCGCGTTGTTCTAGGATGGTCCGGGTAATTCATGAATTGCCCAGACCAACGGATTTTCAATCCCATTCAAGGCAGACCGCCGTCCAATCTGAGGCAACCAGTCGCACCGTCTAATGCCGTAGCTCGGTCACAGGGGCTCACGTTTGTGTTCCAGTCGAGGCAAACGTAAAATGGCTCTCCAACAACGCTTTGGTTTCGTCCTTTAAGACCTCCCGTCTGCCCAAGAAGGAGCTTGCCCATGCCATCCGCGTTATATCACAGCGCCTTGTCGATGATTCTCGTGGTTGGAATCTCTGTTTGCTCTTTCCGCGCCGCTGGGGAAGAGACAAGCCAGCAAGTGGCCTCAGGGCATTTGCCCCATATTGTCTTAATTCTCGCCGACGACCTTGGCTACGGGGATCTTTCCTGTTTGAATCCCGATTCGAAAATCCAGACCCCCAATCTCGATCAACTTGCCCGCGAGGGTATGGTCTTCACCGACGCTCACACACCTTCCTCCGTATGCACGCCAACGCGCTACGGGCTACTCACGGGCCGGTATGCTTGGCGAACACGATTGAAGTCGGGTGTGTTACTGGGTTTTGACCGACTCTTGATCGAGCCAGATCGTGTGACGTTGGCATCGCTGCTGAAAAGTCGAGGATATGCCACGGCTGCCATTGGCAAATGGCATCTCGGCCTTGGATGGCAATCACCCCAGGGGACGCCTGTTACTGACAAAGACAATACCACCGATGATCCAGGTGTCGATTACACGCGCCCCATCAACGAAGGGCCGCTCACTGTTGGGTTTGATTACTTCTTTGGTATCGCCGCTTCTCTGGACATGGCCCCCTATTGTTACATCGAGAATGATCGTGTTACTGAAATACCCCAAGAGGAGAGTGAAGGTCAGGCGTTTCCCGCGAACTGGCGACAGGGAAAAAAGTCGGCGGATTTTGCCCATGATCAGGTCCTACCTGTTCTGACCGAAAAGGCCGTGGCCTGGTTGACCGAGAGACGTCGATCAGCCCCTGAACAACCGCTGTTCTTGTATTTTCCGCTGACGGCGCCCCATACGCCGGTGTTGCCGCTTGCCGAATTCCGCGGGAAAAGTCGCGCCGGTGACTACGGGGATTTCGTCGTTCAGGTAGATGATGCGGTTGGTCGGATCCTGAAAACGATTGATGATTTGGGAATCCGGGATAACACCCTTCTCATTTTCACAAGTGATAACGGTTCGACGATGACAATTCGTCCGTTCTTCCAGCAGTACAATCATGCGACGAACTACCGATTTCGGGGGCAAAAATCTGATATCTGGGAAGGTGGTCATCGGGTACCCTTCCTCGTTCGATGGCCAGGACGAGTCACTCCCCATAGCATATGCAGCCAGAGTATTTGCCTCACGGACATTCTGGCCACAGTTGCGGATATTGTTTCAGTTTCCCTCCCAGATAATGCCGGAGAAGACAGTTTCAGCTTTCTATCGCTGCTGAAGGACCCAGAAACCCCCTTCCATCGGGCCCCGATCGTCATGCACTCAATCGCCGGTTTCTTTGCAATCCGCGACGGTGATTGGAAACTTCTTGAATGCCGTGGCTCGGGCGGCTGGAGCCTTCCGGAGAACAAAGTTTCCAAGGATGCTCCACCAAATCAACTGTACAATCTGAGGGAGGACGTTGAGGAACAGCACAATCTCGTGCTGAAACATCCGGAAGTCGCTCAGCGCCTTGGGCAGCTCTTGGAGAAGATTAAGACCGATGGTCGATCACGGTGACCGCCAAGAGCCTTAGAGAGCCACCTCTCTTGGCTGTCGCCGAATCGCAAAAATGTGTGTTCCAGCGAGGTTGTCATTGCTTCCCGCGAAGTTCGTTTTGGGAGAGAAGAAATGCTAATTCATGGGTTGGTTAAGAAGCCGAAATGGGGTTCTCGCAGCGGAGTTTGCCGACGCGACTTTGTAGTCGTTACATCACAATTGATATTGACGGTGACACTCTCGGGATCACCCTGTGAAAGCCTAGCCCATGCGACAAATGACCAGCCAAGCCTTGGAAAGCCTCGCCTGGGAATGAATCTTGCCGGTCCAGCCGACTGGAACACAGAATTGCCGTTTGTTGACGTCTTTCGTATGTCGCGGCCCTGGATCAGTCAACAAACGGGTCAACCCTGGGGCCGAGGACCCACCCTCGATCTGGATGAACATGGCTGGGTCAAACGCTTGGAACCCGGGTGTTTTGCTGAAACACTTATGTGCACAATCGACGGTGGACATTATCCCTCGGGACAATACACCGTTCTGTACGAAGGAAATGGTGAACTTGATGCCTCCGGAGCTGCTAAGGTCCTTTCTCGTGAGCCGGGACGGATCATTCTTGACGTGGACGCATCGAAAGGTGCCATTTTCTTGAGAATTATGAAGACGGACCCGGCCAACTACGTTCGTAATATCCGGGTCATTATGCCGGGTTTTGAAAAGTCGTATCAGAGTGATCCATTCCATCCCACATTCTTAGCTCGATGGAAGGGCATTGCCTGTTTCCGATTCATGGATTGGATGGAGACCAATAATTCCACCATCAGCAAGTGGTCCGAGCGCCCCACTCTTGCATCCGCGACTTTTTCCCAGAAAGGCGTGCCCTTGGAATGGATGATCGAATTATGTAACCGCCAAAAGGCCGATGCGTGGTTCTGCATGCCCCATCTGGCAGACGATGACTACATCCGCAATTTCGCCAGGATGGTCAAAGAAAAGCTCGATCCCTCACTTAAAGTCTATGTCGAATACTCGAACGAGGTCTGGAATGGCATGTTCCAGCAGTCCCAGTGGGCAGGCCAGGAAGGCATCCGCCTGGGATTCGCCGAAAAACCCTGGGAAGCGGCCTGGCGGTTCACGGCTTATCGGTCTGTTCAGGTCTTCCGTATATGGGAAGAAGAGTTCGGCGGCCGGGAACGTCTGGTCCGGGTTCTCCCGACACAGGCGGCCAATCCGTATGTCTCTGAGCAGATTCTTCAATTCCGTGACGCTTACCGGCATGCGGATGCACTGGCAATTGCGCCCTACATCTCGTTCAACATCCCCGCGAAAGGGAAGGAACTCACCGCCGACGATGTGGCAACCTGGACCGTTGATCAAATCCTCGACCAAGTCGAACAGCGTTGCCTTCCACAGGCCATTGAGTGGATCCGTGCCCAGAAAGCCGTAGCCGATCGGTTCGGATTGAAACTGGTGGCATATGAAGGCGGTCAGCATCTGGTCGGCGTCGGCGGCGGTGAGAATAACGAGACCCTCACAGCATTGCTTCAGGCGGCCAATCGCCATCCGCGAATGGCCAAGATTTACGAGAAGTACTATCAGGCGTGGGAAGACAACGGCGGCGACCTCTTTTGTTACTTTTCGTCGGTCAGTCGATGGTCAAAATGGGGAAGTTGGGGAATCTTAGAATATTTTGATGACGACCCTGTGAAATCGCCCAAGTTCGTATCAACCATGGCGTGGGCACGCAAATTGGGCCAGCCGGTCTGGCAGCCAAAATCGCGCGAATAATCAACTCCCCACAAAAGGTTGACTCAACGCGAAATACGCCAAGTCAAGATAAGAGCCGTACTGATTCGATACGGCAAAAACAACCAATCCGATGCAGGGGCGAAACCGCCCCGGGTTAAGAACCGCTTTGCCCTGTATAAGACGTTATTGGAGATGATCGGACTCGAACCGACGACCTCCTGCTTGCAAAGCAGGCGCTCTCCCAACTGAGCTACATCCCCAACTCTATTCCCTAAGACCAGAACAAGACACGCATTGATACGAAGCTGAAGACCGCCATCCCCCTCGATCGTACGTATCAACCCTTTGTGCGCCGGGCGCCGCCTGATAACGCCCAGTGCGCGCACCTGGACTCGAACCAGGGACCTCGTCCTTATCAGGGACGCGCTCTAACCAACTGAGCTATGCGCGCTCAAGAAAACAAGCTTTTTGCAACGCGCTCACGCTTTTTTGAACTCACATTTCCTATTGTAACGCAAGCCGTAACACTGTAAAGTCCAGGGTACCGGAGCCGTCACGGGCCACCGCGGCGACATTGATTTAGCAGGTCCAACATGGATGCAGAGCGGTTGGTGACCGCAACATAGGTTATCTGCCACCGACTGTTTTATAAGGCCCTGCGATCAACGGAGCCAGTGCTCGAAGAGGCGACAAAAGTGTTTCCACACCAAGAAAACTGCCCGAAGAAGTCAATGAATATTGACAAACGGAGGTGTCACATGATGGAACGATACTTGCTTCGAATCATTTGCTGGGTGGCGGCGCTGGGTGCTGTTGGGCAGCTTCAGTGTCAGTTATGGGCGGCACCACCCAGTGTGGCGCAGACACTTCAATTAAAACCCATCCAGCCCGGCGTGGAGATCGATACACCAACGGAAGAGGATATTGCGAACTGCACGGTTGCGGCTGAAAAGATAGGCGATTATGTGGGGTGGGTTGTCAAGGATGGTCGTGGCTACATACTGAGGCGGTTTCTCGACACGAACCGAGACAATAAGGTCGATATGTGGTGCTATTTCCGAAACGGTTTGGAAGTCTACCGTGATATCGACAGTGATGGTGATGGAAAGGTGGATCAGTTTCGCTGGTTCACGACTGCAGGTTCCAAATGGGGCGTCGATACGAATCAAGACGGGATTATCGACCGGTGGCAACGAATCTCGGCTGAAGAGGTGGCCGACGAGGCCGTCCGCGCACTTGCCGAAAAGAACAGTGCGAGATTTCGAGCGCTGTTGTTGAATGCCAATGAGCTGAAATCGCTGGGACTGAGTGGTCCTCTTTTGCAGGAAGTGGCCAATGCCATCCAGCAGGCAGAATCACAGTTTCAACAGGCCGCGGCAAAGGCTGCCGTGTTGGGAGCTGTCAAGTGGGTTCAGTTCAGCGGTCATCATCCGGGACTCTTATTAGCCTCCTCGGATGGACCATCGCAGGATCTCTTGATTTACGAGAATGCGATCGCTTTTGCGGAGGGTCAGGGCGGCGCGGTTCAGGTTTTCTTGGGAACGCTTGTTCAAATAGGCCCTACATGGCGGTTGGTAACCGCTCCCCAGTTGTTGGAAGAACAGACGGCGGTCTTGGCCCAGAACAATGTGTTTTTCAAACCCCCGGCGGTCGAGCCTGTTCAGCCAGGTGGAACGCAACAAGTGTCAGAGAAGATGCAGCAGTTGTTGGATGAGTTAGAGAAACTCGAAGCCGCTGCTCAGCAAGCACAAACACTTGATCAGCAAGCAGAGCTGAATGCGAAGCGGGCCGATATTATCGAAGCCCTCGAGGCGGAAGCAAACCGTCCGGAAGACAAAGCGATGTGGATCCGACAACTGGCAGATTTTCTGACAGCTTCGGTGCAAGCGGGAAGCTATCCAGACGGGGCAAAGCGTCTCCAGGCACTCTTTACCCGGATAACAAGAAATCCTGTCGAAAAAGACCTGCCGGCTTACGTCAGATTTCGCCAACTCACGGCTGAATATGCATTGGCGGTGCAACGGCCGGATGTGAAATACGATGAGGTTCAGAAACAATGGATGTCCAATCTGGAACAATTCTTGAAGGAATATCCGGATGCTCCCGACGCAGCCGAAGCCCTGCTGCAACTTGGTGTGGGCAGGGAATACACCGAGGATATTGACGCAGCAAAGGTTGCCTATCAAGAAATCGTGAAGAGATTTGCAAATGAACCAGAAGCGGCCAAGGCCCGCGGTGCATTACGCCGTTTGATGAGTGAGGGCCAAGCCTTTGACTTGAAAGGTAAAGACTTGCAGGGCGGAACCGTGGATGTGGCCGCATATCGCGGAAAGGTTGTCATCGTGCATTATTGGACAAGCTGGTGCGAGCCCTGTAAGACCGACATGGCCATCCTGAAAGATCTGGTCACGCGATACGGAGCAAAACTGGCAATCGTGGGAGTGAATCTAGACACCCGGCCGGAAGACATGCAGGCATACCTGGCCGAGGCTCGCCTTCCCTGGCCGCAAATCCATGAACAGGGAGGTCTGGAGAGTCGTCCAGCTGTCGAATACGGAATTGTGACGGTGCCGACCACGTTCTTGCTTGATGCTCAGGGACGTGTCGTCAAACGGCATATCACTGGTTCAGAACTTGAAGCCGAAATCCGGCGCTTGGTCCAATAGTCTGATGGCTGTTGGGGAATGACTCACTGCCAGGTTGATGCCAAGCAGTGAGATACGCCAGTTTTTTCGAGACAGGCCTGACACAAGCCTGTCTCTTCTCATTATGGGAATAGTAGCTTCGGCAAAATCCCCGGGGAACACCTGACGCGGCTCAAACTGGTAGAATTGGACAACAGGTTCGATGACAGCTTTGGTAGTGATCGCATCATGTGTTGTTTCATTGACCGCCGGGACGGGTGTCCAATAATTCGAAACGCATGCCGAGGATAGAAATATGATCCCTTCTCGCTCGAGACGCAAATCCCGCAAGAGTCTGACCGCGTTCTGTGCGATCCTTGGGCCAGTTGTTGTCTGGCTTATGCTTGGGGCAATTCAAGCATCATGGAACCAGAGTCGCGGTGAATTGTGGACGGATCGGTCAGCAGGACGTGAGGATCTGTAGCCTGGATCCCGAGGTGATCATACGGCCTTTGTGCCCGTTGTGCTGGTATTGGATGAGAATCCCCGCGGTGGCTTACGCGAGAGAATTCGCGAACGGCGCGAAAGTCGTGCCAACGAAAAGGCGCGACAGGATGATCCGTCAGTGCCTCCGGGTGGGAACACCAGGGCGCCAAGTCGCCGGATCACTGGCGAACGGGTACAGCTGTGGATTGAGCAGTTGCGTGACAGAATTCGCAACGAACTGGGCAACTCCGGTGAGAATAGTTCGTTGCAAACGCAGGTTGCTCCACCTCCCACAACCGCGCAACCAGTTCCCGGTGTGCCAGGCTTCTCGGCCAATCCTCTGCCCGTGCCAACCGTCCCGCAAGATAAGCCTTTGACCTCCCCTGCCCCGGAGTTTCGACAGATGAATGAGGAACAGAGTGTAGGAACACCCGGGCCGGAGCTTGTGACGCCACAAGTCATCCCTCCAGTGACACGGAACACTGATATGCGGGCAAGTGGTCCGATGAATCCGTTGCAAGCCTCGGAATCGGGAAAAGCATCGGTAAGCGCCGACGCCAACACGCAAGCACCAGGGAACTCGGTGACTGCGGGTCAGGACACAACCGGCCCCTCAGACAGTTCCCAGGGGCAACCGTCAGGCAAACCCTCTGGTTTGACCGGGATTCTTTCTAATGTCGGCAAAATCCTGGGAACTGGTAACCCTGGCAGTGGACAGCAAGCGACTAAGGACGGAGTCGATCAAGAAACAGTGGCAGCCAGCCCGACAAAAGATGCACAGAAAACGGCCAGCGAAACATCCAGCAGCTCGAAACCTTTGACAACCACGCGGAAAACTTTGGCTGAAATCCGAAAACAGATTCTATTAAAACAAAGTCAGGAAGCGGCCAAACCTGCCAATTAGAACCAAGCTTGCAGGACTTTGGCTTTATCCACCAATTGTCCGACCTCCATCAACGGGGAGACACACCCCTGTGACGTAATCGTTGTCAATGAGAAACTCCACGGCCGAGACGATATGCTCCGGTTTGCCTTCTTTCTGAAGAAGTGTGCTGCGAATAACCTCGATCTTTTCTTCCTCCGGTAAATGATTTGGCATCATCACCGGCCCCGGCATGATGGCATTCACACGAATGTTAGGGTTGCGGTGGCTCAACTCAATCGCCAGAACGCGGGTCATTGTTGGAATGCAACCCTTGGAAATGAAGTAACCGGCGTAATTGAGATACGGCCGCTCAATGGCCCAATCTCCAATTGTGATGATCACGCCACCTTCAGGTTGGTTGACCATTGTCAAACCGGCTCGGCGGCAACACCAGAAAGACCCCAACGCATTGACATAAAAATGTTCTTTCACGCTTTCCGGAGTCATGGATTCAAGTCGGCAAGGTTCCCAGACCGCCGCCGCGGTTACCAGCACGTCCAGCCGTCCGAATCGTTCAAGAACTTGATCGAACATTCGATCAATTGAGGAAACTTCGGCCATATCGGCCTGGAAGACCTCGGCTTCTCTTCCTTGGGCTAACAGTTCGTTTTTGAGCAATTCAGCATCTGACTGTGAGCTGCGGTAATGAATGGCAACCCTGTAGCTCCGCTCGGCCAGCATCCTGGCGATGAAACTACCGACTCGTCGTTTTCCGGCGCCGGTGACCATGGCCACAGCATCAGGGCGATGTCGATGACTCATAAACAATCTCCTCGCAGCAAGTCGTATTGCGTTCCCCGATAGTCTTCGAGATGACAACCCCGCGCATCACCTTGGAGCTAGAGCCAGCGAATGGGATCGTGTTCGGACTCAGACGCCCATACGTTCAGGTGCGGGAAATGCTCTCGCAAGATCTCAGCGAGTCTTTCCATGCCGTGCCTCTCGCTGGCATAGTGGCCGAGCAGGACCATTCCGATGCCCCAGAATTCCGCCTCCAGACAAGTGTGATACTTGGCTTCCCCAAGAACAATCGCTTGACAACCAAACTTTCGAGCGTCTTTGAGAAACTCGCCCGCAGCACCGCACGCCACAGCAACATGAGAGACAGGCATGTCCGGAGAACCAACGATTTGTAGTAGCTTAATCCCCAACTTCTGTTTCACATGCTGCGCGAAATCGACGAACGGCATGGCGTGAGGGAGATTCCCCGCACGGCCTGCTCCGACGAAGGTATCTTGCTCACATGGCCGAAGCGGCCGAACATCCTGCAATTCAAGCAGTCGGGCAAGTCGAGCATTGACCCCGTCTGCACAAGAATCGAATGCTGTATGAGCGCTGTAAACGGCGATCCGATGGGTCGCCAACTGCCACAATATCCAGCCATAGTGAGACATTGTGGTAATTGAGGAAAGAGGGCGGAATGGAACGGGGTGATGGGGTACCACCATATCCGCGCCGCGGTCGATAGCCTCCTGGCATGTTTGCCGTGTCAACGTTAAACAAGTCATCAGCGACTGGACAGGAAGTGTTTCATCACCCAGCAGCAGCCCCGTGTTATCCCACTGCTCTGCCAGAGTAGAGGGACACAAGGTGCTAAGAAAGTGGGAGACGTCGGCCACGGTCGGCATTTGACAAGACCTCCAATGTCGGTTTCGTCCGTATGGTTTTTGGCAGAAATGCGTTAGGGGCTTAATCCCTTAGCCGTAATTATATTGAGAAGGCCGGAAAGAAAACAAAGGCATGGAATCCGAGGTGGCTGAATCACCATTGCACCGGGATACCAGACGAAATCGCGGAATTGAGACACTTGACTGCGGGTTCGTACGGGGAATAATAATGTACGGTGTGTTACTCATGGGGGCGAACTGGGCTCGACCGGACAGGTTGAGGTTTCAGTGGCGTGCCGTGGTTGATCGGTGGCCCACGTAAAAAGCCGATCAAACAACAAGTGCCAACCATAGCTTGGCCCTGGCTGCTTAATACACAGTAGCCCCAACTGCGGGCCCTTGTCGGAGGGGTCCAAAAGTTGGCCGACAAATCCGACTCGTCCTGGGTCATGCCGAGCACGCCTGGGACTAAATCACCGTTCTCGGCTGGTTGTCAGGGATCCTGTCAGTCGGAGCCGCTGGCAACGAGATGCAAAAGACTGACTACGCACGTAGAGGCTGGTGCCGAAATGTCGCGGGACGCGGGTTCGATTCCCGCCGCCTCCACCTTTTGGGTGGTATCTAAGGCGCACTGAAGCGCAAGTTTTGGAATAAACGCGACTTGTGAAAGATCACTAATCTTATCATGCTTCTGTCTTCTTCACCATTCCGCCATATTCTGCACCACCCTGTGCACCACCTCTGCACACTGCCTCCCATGTGTTTTTAGGGCCATGGAGGACGGATTGCTGAGTTGCATTACCCCAGTCCCATGCGGCAGCGTCGCGCAAAGCATTATCGGTAACGTCAATATAGTGACGATAAGCAATCGCATCGGAATTGCCCAGCCATTTTGCTACTTGGGGCAGGGGAAATTGTCGCACCAGGTCGGTTTCGCATGATTTTCTCAAAGCATGAAACAGATTGGGCCACGGTTCCAACCCAGCTCGTCGGATGATCTTATCAAACGTCGTTCGCAAGTTGGCGTTGCGAAAACCGAAACGGGTCATGGCCCGTTTTCGGAATGAAAGCGGAAACACATGGTCACTGCCTTCTTCAGCGTGCTGCCAAGCCTCGTCGAGCGCTTGCCGAACCCGCAAAAACAACGGGCAACGTCGTAGGCCCGTCTTCGGCGAGTCAATCACCAGAAAACCAGCGTCCCAGTGGATGTCGGACCATTTCAAACAAAAATGCTCCGATGGAGTCCTAAAGCCGGCGTAGCGCCCCAGCACGGCAATTAACCGCCACCATGTGTTTGGGCAATACTCAACCACCCTTTCGATCTCATCAGTACTGACGTAACGCCAATTTCGCTTGAGCGTCCCCACCCGATGAGAGACAAACTGAAATGGGTTTTCTTCGAGGAGTTTCAGTCGCACCGCCTCCTTGAAAAAGCCTCTGATGTGCCCCAATCGCTTGTTGATGGTTGAATCGGAAAGTCTGCGCCGTTCTTTCAGGTGCTGACGAAAAGCCTCCGCGTCCGTTATTTTGATGTCAGCAAGCGGCTTTTCCGGACCAAAGTAGGCCAACAGGTCATTGATCGACCGGGACCAGGCGTCCAAGGTTCCAGGGCCATAGTCTGAACGTCGGGCCATCCAGTCTTTCAAAAACTGATCAAGCTGAACCCGTTGACGGGCCTCGGCTAGCCCTGCCTCAGCCAGTCGGTGCAACAAATCAGGATGCATTTCAGTCAGCCAGCGTTGCGTTTCGGGATCAGGTGTTAGGCCCAACGCCTTGGCTTCCAAGAGTCGCTCGAAGTAAGTGAGAAAACGTTCAGCGTTGCGTTTGCTGATCTTACCCAGACGAAAAGATCGGCGGTTACCGTTTTGGTCCAACCAGAAAACGCGGAAGCGCCCTTCTTTGTCTCGTGAAAGCGACGCCATTCGTGCCTTTTCCTACTTTAGTAATGGCTTCCCGTCCCCCTTGTAGCTTTTGATTCTAGTGCACACGAGCTTGGGGAGTCAATAAGCCACACTAGGCCCAAGTTCTCGCATGAAAGAAAGTGTACCCAATGGGCGGTGGGTTCGCGGCGGGGTCGGGAAGGTTTTCGCTCAGGAAGGACCCGTAAGATGTGTACATGCGGTCACAATG